>SWCB01009319.1_pt1 | contig 31978 bp, 28 predicted proteins | sample 4692901 | NCBI WGS metagenome assembly SWCB01 (sample SAMN10267276, study PRJNA491770) | bioreactor metagenome | isolation source: DHS bioreactor inoculated with subseafloor sediment | place: Japan: off Shimokita Peninsula | collected 2006-08 | reverse complement strand
AATGAATAAACGTAATGACTTTTTCTTTTCTTCAAAACTTAGGCTGTTGTCTGCCCAGTAGCTGTATTGGCTAACACCCAGTTTTTCATAATATTTTAGGCGTGCTGTTACTTCTTCTGGCGATCCTACTACTAGGTTATTACGCAAAGTTTCTTTGCTAAAACTATCGCCAAGTTCTTCTTCTGTTAAGCGATTAACAAAGCCGGCTTCAGGTGTTTGGTTATTACGTGCCCATGCCATAAACATTGAATACCAGTGGTGGAGGGCATCTGTACCTGTTTGCAGGTCTTGCTCAGAATCACCAACGAATGTATGGCGTAATAACATTAGACGAGAGTCTGCCTGAGCGACTGCATTGTTGCTTAATGCTTCGTTGTATTTGGTCATTAGCTCTTGCACTTCATCATCATTCTTTTGAAGTGGTGTAACCATAACATTGCAATTATTACTGATAGCAAAATTATGTGAATCCGGATCGCGAGCAGCAACCCACATTGGTGGGTGAGGCTGTTGCAATGGTTTTGGTACGCTAGTGGATGTTGGGAATTGGTATAGTTCACCTTCATGTGCGTAATCACCAGTCCATAGACCTTGTAGTGCTGGGATCATTTCACGCAAGTACTTACCGCCATCAGCAGCTGGCATACCATTCATTAAACGGTCAAACTCTGCTTGGTAAGCGCCACGAGCAATACCAAACTCTAAACGACCATCACACATAATATCAGCAAGTGCTGCTTCACCTGCCAGTTTTACAGGGTGCCAGAAAGGTGCAATAAAAGTACCGGCCCCAAGGCGAATTTTACTTGTATGGGTGGCAAGGTATGTAATAAAAGCAAGAGGGTTAGGTGCAATGGTAAATTCCATCGCATGGTGTTCACCAATCCATGCTGCTTCAAAACCGCCTTCTTCAGCGATCTGCACGAGCTCAGTCAGTTCTGCCAAAGATTGCTTGTGGCTCTTGTCCTGGTCGTAGCGTTCCATGTGCAAAAACAGAGAAAATTTCATGGTAATCATCCTTATTACAGTGTGTTGATTGAGGCTGAAAGTTCAGCCTCAATCTTTTGGTTTAAATTTTTTATATAATGTTTGTATGTTGTAACGCTATCTCTTAAGCCAATTCAGGCTTTAATTTGGGCGGTATAATGTTGGGTGTTTCTTGATATTCGGTACTGGAGTACAAATCTTTTACTAGGCAGTAGGCCATAACAATAAGAACTAACGAGAATGGGAGAGCCGCTGCAATTGATGCTGCTTGTAGCCCTTCTAAACCACCAGCAACCAACAGAATACCTGCAACAGCCGCAAGACCTGCCCCCCAGATTACGCGCATTTTTACTGGTGGACTTTTGTCACCCATAGATAAAATGGTACACATAACAAGTGTTGCGGAATCAGCTGATGTAACAAACCATGAGATAATCATGATTGTTGCTAGGGCCGCCATAGGCCAGGTTAACCAGCTAACATTGATGGCTTCAATCGTGCTGTATAGCACCATAGTAAGATTTTGATTTACGACGCCAACGAGATCATTTGCGGTGTACAATTCAAGGTAGGTTGCAGTACCACCCATTATGGTGATCCAAGTGAATGCGCCCAACGTGCTTGATAAAATGCCGCCTAACATTAACTCTTTTACTGTACGTCCTTTAGAGATTCGAGCAATAAAGATACCCACGTAAGGACCCCAGCTTAGCCACCATCCCCAATAGAAGATTGTCCACCAGCCTTGCCATTGACGTTCTGGTTCTGGATCTACCCATAATGACATTGAAATAAAGTTTGAAAGGTAGTCACCCATGTTGGTAAAGAAAGAGCCAAATAAATAAGCCGTTGGACCTGCGATAAGGAAAAAAGCAAATAGTACTAGGCTGATGCGTATATTCCATTCGCTAAGTAATCGTATGCCTTTTTGTAGTCCAGATACTGCCGAGAATGTAGCAATAGATCCAACAACAACAATCAGAATTAATTGGTTTATAGAATTGATTTCTATGCCAAATAAATAGTTAAGACCTGCATTCATTTGCGACACACCCAAACCTAACGTGGTGGCTGTGCCAAAAAGTGTACTGAAGATAGCAAGCATGTCTACGGCATGACCGATAGAGCCATAAATGCGCTCCCCTAAAATTGGGTATAAAGCAGAGCGGATGGTGAGAGGAAGTCCTTTACGGTAGGCAAAGTAAGCCAAAATTAAACCAACCAGTACGTACACACTCCAAGCACTTAGACCCCAATGGAATGTGGTAATACGCATTCCTATTTGGGCTGCATCTGGTGTATTTGCAGCAACATTGGCCATTTCAGCAAAAGGGTTGCCTTGGATATAGGTTAATGGCTCTGCAATACTCCAGAACATTAAACCCGTACCAACCGCAGCACTGAATAGCATTGCAAACCACGTGAAGTTGTTAAACTCCGGTCTGTCTGTGTCTTTTCCTAAACGAATATTGCCAAATTTACTGAAGGTTACCCAAACAGAAAATACAAAAATGGCAGAAACGATAGCAATGTAATACCAACTTAAGTTACTGGTTATCCATTGTTTTACACCACTATAGACTGAGTTGGCGAGGTCAATTTGTACCACTGAAAAGAGTACAAATGCGAATACCATACTTAATGAAGCGACGGTGATCGTTTGGTTAACACCTTTAAAAAATCCGTGTTGGTTAACCATTTTGTTACTGGATATCATAGCAGGATTGCTCCTTTATGCGCTGTATGATCGTGTCTAAGTAAAACTGCAGCCGCCAATAAGCAACTTTCACTTTCGACACCCCTTATTATTGTTCACCATCGTTGTGAGGTGAATATCTTACCTGATTTCTTGGTATACCATAACACCGTAAAAACACACTTCAACCATTAAATTTAACACTGTTGTTACATGGTAGCTTGCATAAGTTGTTGTTATTTATTTGTTTATCGATACTTTCAAGTGTTTGCCATACAAACAACCTTGTTAATAAATTTAACAAATTGTGATCGTTGTTAGATTAATGATAAATTCCTCTGTTAGCAGATATTTTTTATTTTCCGTGTTAAGTGTATGATTTTAAGTGTGTTTATTTCTTTTTTTTGTGCCATTTTAAATTGTTCTTGTTAACTTATGCTTTCATTTCTCATATTTTGCGTGGTATACCATAATACATTGATTGATAACCCAGAGATTCAACACGTCTAATAAGACTGGTGAATGACAAAACAACAGAAAGGAACAACCAATGGCTTTTAAAATCAGAAAAATTTGTACTTATGTGGAAGAAGTAATCATTGAGGGCGGTAAAAAGGCAGATAGCCCAGTGAAAATGGCAGCTGTTGCGGCAGTGATTGAAAACCCATGGCATGGAAAAGGTTTCGTTGATGATCTGAAGCCTGAAATTCTTGATGGTTGTTCTGAATTAGGTGCACTAATTGTTGATAAATTAGTAGGTATCATGGGAGGAAGTGAAAACATAGAAGCGTACGGAAAATCAGCCGTTGTAGGTATGGAAGGTGAAATTGAGCATGCTTCAGGGGTGATCCATACATTACGTTTTGGTAATCACTATCGTGATGCTGTTAACGCGAAAAGCTATCTATGTTTTACCAATAAACGCGGCTCGGGCGGCACTTCAATTCAAGTACCTATGATGCATAAAGACGATGAAGGCATGCGTTCACATTATATTACGTTAGAAATGAATATTGCAGATGCGCCAGCAGCAAATGAGATTGTTGTGGTATTAGGTGCATCTGATGGCGGTCGTGTACATCCACGCATTGGTAATCGTTATGAAGACTTGAAAGATCTTGCTAACGAGCAGCAGTAATAAGGATATTCAACATGAAATTAGTGGAGGGTACCAGCTACTTTTCATGTGGAGATGGCGACACCGTCATCTTCATTCATGGTGTAGGTCTGGATAAATCCATGTGGGGAGGGCAGGTTGCAGGGCTATCTCCACACTATCAAGTCATTAGCTACGATATGTTGGGGCATGGTAATAGTCAAAACCCAACAGAAGGCGCCACGTTAGATGATTATGCCGATCAATTAGAGCGATTAATTGTTCATTTAGAACTTGATAAGCCAGTAACAATCGTTGGCTTTTCGATGGGTGGTTTAGTGGCAAGGGCTTTTGCGCTTAAGTATCAGCATCGTGTGGCTAAATTGGTGGTACTAAATAGTGTATTTAACCGCACCGAGGCGCAACGCGAAAATGTATTGTCACGTTGTGTTGAAGTTGAACAGCTTGGCCCTATTGCCAATGTGGATGCTGCTATTGATCGTTGGTTTAGTAAAGAGTATCGCGGTGCAAATCCTGCACAAATAAAAGCATTCCGTGAGCGTATAGTCACGAATAATAAAATTGGTTATTTACGAACCTATCAGTTATTTGGTCAAAGTGATAATTATGGGTTTGGCATTATTGAGAAAATTTCGGTACCCACGTTAATTTCAACGGGTGATCTTGATATTGGTTCGACACCAGCGATGGCTTATGACATGGCAAAACGGATGCCTAATGCCAAAGTCATTATTTTAGAAGAGCAACGCCACATGATGGTCGTGGAAGCCCCTAGTTTGGTGAACGATATGCTCATGGATTTTCTTTCTCATCAAAAAGAACAGATAACACTACAGGAGGTAGCTAATGGTGCGTGAACAATTTCAGATGCTAATTAATGGACAATGGATTGACGCAAAAAGCGGAAAAACATTTGAAAGTATTAATCCAGCAACAGAGCAAGTGTGGGGTGAATTTCCTTTCGCAGATGCTAATGATGTAGATGATGCTGTTCGTTCTGCGCACGCCGCTTTCGAATCTGATGAGTGGAGACTCATGACCGCAAGTCAACGTGGAAAACTATTGCGTAAGCTTGGTGATTTAGTCGGTGAGAATAAAGAAAGACTCGCGCAGTTAGAAAGTAAAGATAACGGTAAGTTGATTCGCGAAACCTTAGCTCAAGTTGGCTATTTACCCGAGTTCTTCTATTACTATGCAGGTCTTGCCGACAAAGTTGAAGGGGAAACATTATCGTTAGATAAAACAGACTTATTTGGCTATACCGTGCGAGAACCGTTAGGGGTTATTGCCGGCATTATTCCTTGGAATTCGCCGTTATATTTAACCGCAATTAAGATTGCTCCGGCATTAGCAACGGGTAATACCGTGGTATTAAAGCCATCAGAACATGCCTCAGCAACCTTACTTGAATTAGGTAAGTTGGCATTAGAAGCGGGTTTTCCTGCAGGTGTTCTTAATGTTATTACAGGTTACGGTTTGCCCTGTGGTGACGCACTAACTCGCCATCCTTTAGTGAAGAAAATTGCATTTACTGGCGGAAGTGAAAGTGCTAAGCATGTTATTCGAAATTCAGCCGAAAACTATGCCAAGTTATCACTTGAACTTGGTGGGAAATCACCAAATATCATTTTTAATGATGCTGATATCGACAGTGCTGTTAATGGAGCTGTTGCAGGTATTTTTGCCGCAGCAGGGCAAAGCTGTGTATCTGGATCACGCCTTCTTGTTCAAGAAGATATTTATGAAGAGTTTGTCACGCGTTTAACTGAACGTGCAGAACGTATTGTTGTTGGTGACCCTAGCCATATTGAAACTGAAATGGGACCGATGGCAACGGCTTCTCAGCTCGCTATTGTTGAACGTTTTGTTGATATTGCCTTAACCGAAGGGGCTAAATTACGCACCGGTGGAAAGCGTGCTGATATTCAATCTGGTTGGTTCTATACCCCAACAATTCTGGAATGTAACAGCAACAACGACACCTTAATGCAAGAAGAGGTCTTTGGTCCTGTTGCGGCGGTTATTCCATTTAAAGATGAAGCTGAAGTTTTAGCAATGGCGAATGATTCTAAATATGGCCTTGCTGCGGGTATTTGGACGCAAAATCTCGCGAAAGCACACCGCATGATTAAAGGTATTCGCTCTGGCATTGTATGGGTAAATACATACCGAGCAGTATCAGCATCGGCACCCATCGGCGGATACGGACAAAGTGGTTATGGGCGAGAATGTGGTATTGATTCTATTAATGAGTTCACACAGATAAAAACGGTTTGGATTAATACCTCGTCAGAGCCAATGGCTGACCCATTTATTATGCGCTAGGAGCAATATCATGGTTTCACACGATCTTTATAAAAATATTATGGGTCAATTTCCAACGGGTGTAACTGTTATCACTGCGTATAACGATATGGGTGATGTCGTCGGATTTACTGCTAGTGCTTTCAGTGCGTTGTCTATGGACCCTGCATTAGTGCTGGTATGTCCAAGTTATACATCAGATTCTTATCCTGTTATTCGTGATACAAAGAAATTTGCAATTCATATACTAGCGGATGACCAGCAAGCTGTGGCGTACCAATTTGCCAAAAAGGGTATCGATAAATCACAAGGGTTAGACATACAGAAAAGCGAGCATGGCTTACCTATTATTAAAGGGGCATTAGCAGTTCTTGAATGTGAGTTATGGAACGACTATGCCGGTGGTGACCATGCTATTCTCGTTGGACAAGTCATTAATGCTTTACTGGCGAATACCGATGAGCAACATCCGTTATTGTATTGCCGAAGTAAGATGGCAAGCTTGCCTGAAATGAGCTAATAACATAGCATTGTGAACAGTGTTCACTTTTGTGATAAATACTATGTTATTAAAATCTAAGCCATTAAGTTGTGCACCGTCGAAAGGAAATTCCAAGTGAATCTGAATGATCCAAGTTTGTTTAAGCAAAAATGTTATATAGCAGGTCAATGGGTAACAGCTGAAAATGGCAATGTAGAGCCTGTTACTAATCCATCGACGGGCGAGGTTATTGGTTATGCACCTGTTATGGGGCATGAAGAAACCCTGCATGCTATTGAAGTTGCACAGCAAGCATTTTTAAGCTGGAAAAAAGTGTCGGCCAAAGAGCGTTCAAATACGTTACGTAAATGGTATGAGCTTATTTTAGAAAATGTCGATGATCTCGCGACAATCATGACAACTGAGCAAGGTAAGCCATTTGCAGAAGCCAAGGGTGAAGTGGTTTACGCTGCTAACTTTATTGAATGGTTTGCCGAAGAAGCGAAACGTACATACGGTGAAATCATTCCGAGCCACAAAACCGATGCTCGAATTGTCGTGTCAAAAGAACCTATTGGTGTTGTTGGCGCGATTACACCGTGGAATTTCCCGGCAGCAATGATTACTCGTAAATGTGGTCCTGCATTTGCGGCAGGTTGTGCTGTTGTACTAAAACCAGCGCCAGACACCCCATTTAGTGCTTTTGCATTGGCTGAACTTGCCGAACGTGCAGGATTACCAGCAGGATTATTCAACGTTATCACGGGTGATGCTGTGGCTATTGGTGGTGAGCTGACAAAGAGTAAAGTGGTAAAGAAAATCTCTTTTACGGGGTCAACGGCGGTTGGTAAGTTGCTAATGGCACAGTCGGCTCCAACAGTGAAAAAATTATCGCTAGAGCTCGGTGGTAATGCACCATTTATCATTTTTGACGATGCCGATCTGGATGCCGCTATTGATGGCGTTATGGTTGCCAAATTCCGTAATGCAGGTCAAACCTGTGTGTGTGCAAACCGTTTATATGTACATGAAACAGTGTATGACGTCTTTGTTGAAAAGCTGGTTCAGCGAGTATCAACACTAAAAATGGCTGATGGTTTTACCGATGGCGCGACAATCGGTCCATTAATTAATCGAGTATCTGCTGAAAAAGTACAAAGTCATGTAACAGATGCCTTAGAAAAAGGGGCAACCTTAGCATTCGGTGAAAAAGCTGATTCATCAACAAACTTCTTCCCTCCACATGTTATTACACATGTTACCGATGAAATGCGTGTTGCTACTGAAGAAACGTTTGGTCCTCTGGCTGCAGTATTTAGCTTTACAACAGAAGATGAAGTCATTGCCCGTGCAAATGATACGGATTCAGGTTTAGCATCATATGTTTATACGCGCTCATTAAAGCGTGCATGGCGCATGGGTGAAAGTCTCGAATTCGGTATGGTAGGCATAAATGAAGGATTAATTTCTACTGAAGTTGCTCCTTTTGGTGGTGTGAAAGAATCAGGTCTCGGTCGTGAAGGTGCTCGACAAGGGATTTGTGATTATATGGAAACAAAGTACATGCTAATGGGCGGTCTATAAGATTTAGCGGTATTAAATAAAAGCAGTTATTTTAAATTATTGAGGTCGAATGGTAGGCCTCAATAATTAATGGCGTATTCGTGAGCAAATGGAATGCGATAAATAGTTAATAAAGGGAAGAATAATGTCTGATAAATTTGAGAAAGGGTTAGAAATTCGTAAGAAAGTATTAGGGGCTGAATATGTTGAAGCTTCTTTAGAGAATGCGACCGACTTTACAATGCCAATGCAAAAGTTAGTGACAGAATATTGCTGGGGTGAAGTTTGGGGGCGCGATACATTACCGTTGAAAACCCGCAGTATGATTAACCTTGCAATGATAACCGCACTTAATCGCCCTCATGAATTGAAGTTACACGTTCGTGGTGCTTTAAATAACGGATGCACGAAAGAAGAGATTCGTGAAGTTCTGCTACAAACCGCCATTTATTGTGGGGTACCTGCCGCTATCGATGCATTTAGAACTGCCGCGAGTGTTATTGAAGAATACGACAGTGAAAATAAAGAAGATTAAAAGATTAAAGATTGATTAAATCGGGTAGGGCGAGCCCTCGTTTATCTTATCTAGCGCATGCAGGAGGCAACCATGCTACATAAAACCATTAAATATTGTTCTCAATGTGGCTCAACAGACGTGAAGGCTATGGTGCCTGCTGGTGATACTCATCCGAGACCAACATGTCAATCTTGTGGACATGTGGTTTATCAGAACCCGACGATTATTGCGGGCTGTATTATTGAGCATCAAGGTAAATTTTTACTTGGTAAACGTGCTGTTGAACCCATGGTTGGAAAATGGAGTATTCCTGCTGGGTTTATGGAGAATGGGGAAACCGTTGAACAAGCTGCAACACGTGAAGTATTAGAAGAAACTGGAGCTGAAGTTGAAGTGCTAGGTCCTTACTCTATTTTTAGTGTGCCGCATATGAATCAAGTCTATATTATTTTCCGTGCAAGGTTTATTGGCTTTATTATGCCTTTTGGCGACGAGACATCAGAAATTGAATTTGTCGATAAGAGCCAAGTACCTTGGTCTGAGCTGACTTATCCTGCAATCAATCAGATTCTAACGCGTTACATTAATGAAGATGATCACGGGCAATTTGGTTTATACATGGGGTGCTTTGAGCAAGGCTTCGTTCATCCATTCGTTACTGTAAACCAGCGTAATTAAATAGGGAAAGGACGTCACAATGACAATCAGTAAAATTGAGCACATTATAGAAGATATTCGCCAAGGTAAGATGGTTATCTTGATGGATGATGAAGGTCGAGAAAATGAGGGTGATCTCGTTATGGCGGCGGAATGTGTTTCTTCTGGTGATATTAACTTTATGGCGAAAAACGGCCGAGGTCTTATTTGCTTAACGTTAACCCAAGAGCGTTGCCAGCATTTAGAATTACCGTTAATGGTACAAGATAGTTCTGATCCCTATGGTACAAACTTCACCGTTTCGATTGAAGCTGCAAAAGGTGTTACAACCGGTATTTCAGCGCACGATCGTGCATTGACCATAAAAACGGCAGTAAAAGCAGATGCTGTACCTGCTGATTTAACGAAACCCGGTCATATTTTCCCATTAATGGCGCGTGACGGTGGGGTATTAGTCAGAGAAGGGCATACAGAAGCCGGTTGTGATCTCGCTATGTTGGCAGGTTATGAGCCTGCGAGTGTCATTGTAGAGATAATGAATGATGATGGCACAATGGCTCGACGTCCAGATTTAGACGTTTTCTCGAAACAGCATAATATTAAATTGGGTTTAATCTCTGATCTGGTTGCTTATAGACAAGCGTTGGTTGAACATGTATTGGCCAAGCAGTTTGCAGCCCAAAATGATGTTCCCATTGCTAACTGCTAACTGCTAACTGCTAATTGTTTATTTTCAACGTTTAAAAACGGTAACCTTATCTTTCTCTTTATCCCTGCACGATTATTCCTTAATATTGCATTTCAAATCATTCATTTGGTTATTGTGATAAATGGAATCCGTTTTATGCGGCAATTATGGATTACAATGCACCAATAACTAACAAAATAAGATCTATTAAGGTCTGAGGGATAACAGATGAGTAAAGCGAAAATCGGTATTGTGACAGTAAGTGATCGTGCTAGCGCAGGTGTTTACGAAGATATTTCTGGCCAAGCAATTATCGATACGTTGAATGACTACTTAACATCGCCTTGGGAGCCTGTGTACCAAGTGATCCCTGATGAGCAAGACGTAATTGAAGCAACGCTTATCAAGATGGCTGATGAGCAAGATTGCAGCCTTATTGTAACGACAGGTGGTACTGGCCCTGCAAAGCGTGATGTAACACCGGAAGCAACAGAGGCTGTATGTGACCGTATGATGCCAGGTTTCGGCGAGCTAATGCGTACTGAATCATTGAAGTTTGTACCGACAGCGATTTTATCACGCCAAACGGCGGGTCTTCGTGGTGATAGCTTGATTGTAAATCTACCGGGCAAGCCAAAATCTATCCGTGAGTGTCTGGATGCGGTATTCCCTGCTATACCTTATTGTATCGATTTGATGGAAGGTCCATTCCTTGAATGTAACGAGGAAGTGATTAAACCTTTCCGTCCTAAGCAGAAGTAATGACTTCAGCTTAACTAATTTGCAAATCGGTAGCCTCATGGCTACCGTTTTTATATGAGGGCAGTATCGTGAAATATAGAGCCATGATTATCGCTTTGGGTTTATTCGTTTTACCCGTTCATGCTAGCTGGGACAAAATAAAAGATTCTGCATCTGATTTAGGTAGCGCAATCGGTGATACCAGCAAAGATGCATGGGATAGTGTATCTGACTTTTCGAAAGAAACATGGGAATCTGGTGAAGCTAAACTAAATGAGATGTTAGAACCAGAGACTCCTGAAGAAGCTCGAAAAGCATTGAATACAATGTCTGATACTGCACTTGCTCGATTATTTGATAAGCAACCCTCGGCAAAGCTGCTGTTTGATTCCGCTTATGGTTATGCAGTTTTTGATTCCCGAAAATTTTCATTGATGCTGCACACTAACCAAGGTGCCGGTGTCGCGGTTAATCGTAAGACAAACAAGCGTACCTACATGAAAATGTTTGGTGCGGGCTTGGCAGCAGGGCTTGGTGGAAAGTTCTACCAGCAAATCATCTTTTTCGAAGATCAAAAAACATTTGATGGTTTTGTGAAAGATGGCTGGGAAGCAACATCAGAAATGGGCGCTGTTGCGGGTACTGAAAGTGCAGAATTAACAGCGAAATATAATGGTGGAATGGCTATTTACCAAATAGGTGAAAAAGGTTTGCTGCTCGATGCAAACGTGTCTGGTTCTAAGTATTGGATTGATACCGATTTAACGCAATGATAAGTCGCTTTTTAAACTTGATATTAAAATTCATGAGATAAGTGAAGCAAGAATAAAGGCTTCACTTATCTGATAATTAAAAAAGAATTATTAGTTATTTGTAGTTCTTAGAAACTATTTTTGATTCTTGGCGATATTAACTGGCTGAGCTAACGCTTTCGGAAAATGTCTACTTTCGGCTAATTGTTCAGCAACTAGAACAACATCTTCAGTGTTAAGAGCATGCGTCACTTGAAATTGTTCTTCACGTGACAATAAGCCTGCGAATATGTCTTTAGTGATCAGCCCTTCTTCTACCAGTTTGTCTAAAATAGCATCTGCTGCAGATATAGCCGACGACGCTTTCACAATTTCAGAGCGGGCGTAATGTTGATCTTCGAAAGAAACATCTGCTGCACGTAATGTAGGGTCATTCCCCGGAATTTGCTGTGCACCAAAAAGAGGGTTTCCACCCACAATAGCATCATCAAACGTTGGAACAAATTGTGCCATGTGATTAATTGCTCGTTGCGTTCGAGCTGTTACTTCAAACGGTTTCCACTGTGTTTTAAGCTTACTAATGAAGTGTTCTTCAAGTTTTGGCTGAGCACTTTGCTTTGTTGAACTGACTAGCCCTTTTTTGAATAAGGTTATGTCTTCAGTCATTCCATGAAGCTGGAAGTATCCATCAGGGTAGGGCGTTAATTGCGCCATACCATTGGGTGTTCCACGTTCGCCATGAAAAATCACCTCAGGCCAAATACCTTCACATGCTGGCCATTGAGTGACATAAGCAGCTTTAAATTCAACCATGCGGTTTCGTGTAATGGCTGCCATATCATCTAATGATCCTGTTCGATAGCCACAAGCATTTACGAGATAATCAACAGTTACATTATCTGTTTGATGGTCATTAAGTTGTTCATTAAAGTGTTGAAAGGAAACATTCCAAGTTTGTTGGTTCCCACTATTATTTTTTTCTATATTCGTTACTTTGGCGTTAGTATAAACCGTACAGGCTGGTAATTTTGCAAAGGCTAGAGATGCTGTTGCGGCAATTCTAAAGATGCTTAATCCGTATTCTTGCACCATGATAATGGGGTATTTGAATTCATTTAAATTCAAATTTTTAGCCACTGGAACCATCCAATCATCCAGTGAAACTGGCATTAACGGTAAACTTTTAGCTGCCAGATTTATCAAATCTTGTTGTTGATAAATTTTAAAATACTCATCTGGGTCACCAAGTACAGCATTGCCTGTGTCCTGCTCGATGAGTTTTTTATAGACATTTTTAAGTAACTTTAAGCGCGGTAATAATGTATCAGGATTACCTGAATCGCGTAATGGCACAGCGATAACGGTTGGTCGGATGTTTGCGGTATGAGGAAAAACACGTAGTGTATCTATCGATTGGCGAAGCAATGTGACGCATTGTTCGTCCGATATTTCGCGATATAAATTACCTCCTGCATGTAAATGACATATAGGAGGACCATTCACTAAGGTCGTTCCTTCTTCGAATAAAGTCACTGGTATGCCAAGTTCGGCTAAACGAAGTGCTACGGTTGAACCGGCAACACCACCTCCTACAACACCAACGGTGATTTTAGTTTTTATTGAGCCATCGATGTTTTCAAAAGGTGTATCTGAAACATTTACATTCATATTCTACTTGTCTGTGATCAAATCAAACACGGTCATATTAAGGGGTATTCTACTTGGCATTAATCATGTTTAAAACTGTTTCGACAGTTGTAATTGTTAAAAAATGTACTTTTAGCGGTAAGAAAACGATATTAGCCAATAAACGTGCAGTGAAACTCGCTTTTTTGTTTTTAATGACTTGCTAACGATAGGGGAACTCGAGGGTTACTCATGTATTAAGCTTAAATAAAGTAGGTGAATACACTGAATTGTAAGTATTTTTTGTAATGTTTCAAAATCAGCTGTAAATAATTGATAATTAAGTTAATAAGCTTCAAGTAATTGCAGAAATAAAGTATAGAACAATAATAACTATCGTGCTGAAATGATTTAAGAAAAATTGAACTATATGGAAGAAATAGAAAGTCGGCTTGTAAAAAATAAGAACTGAGCCTAATAGTGTACATGGTAGTGGCACTAAAATAATAAAAGGATTGAAAAATGTCTAAAATGAATTACATACTCCCACTTGCGTTACTCATTTCTGGTGTAGTAAATGCTGCAACAGAAAACCCGTGGTATGCAGGTGCTCGAGTCGGCGGTACGAGTTACAGCGGCCTCTCTATTGATAGTAGATCAAGTGACATTGATAAAGAGGATTGGGGAGGTGGTGCATTCTTAGGATATAACATTGTGCCGTGGTTTGCTGTTGAAGGTGGTTATACTTACCTGGGTGAAATGGACTTTAATGCTGACGATGCATCAATTGAGCAGCAAGGTATTGATCTTGTAGGCAAGTTTACATGGAATGTAACTAACTCAATTGATTTGTTTGCTAAAGCGGGTGGTTTCTATTACTTCACCGATGGCAGCGGTGCAATTAGTGGCTCTGATGACGGTATTATTGGTACTGCTGGTGTAGGTGCTGAATACTTCTTTAATAAGAACTTATCGGCACGTCTTGAATATCAATATTACAATGATCTAGAACTTAAAGATGCTAGCTGGGATACTCATTTCTATGGTATTAGCTTAGTGTATGGCTGGGGCGCTCCTGTACCAGTTGCTGTTGTTGAACCAGAGCCTGAACCAGCACCTGTTCCAGCTATGGTTCAAGTCGAACCAATCACGGTTGCACTGCCGTTTGCATTTGATAGCGATACGTTATCTCAGCAAGACATTGATCAGTTACAGCCTATTGCGCAGCGTCTGGTTAACTTCCCAGAAACGGAGCTATTTGTTATCGGTCACACTGATAGCCGTGGTGCAGAAGCGTATAACCAAAACCTATCTGAAGAACGTGCAGCAGTGGTTGCTGGTTATTTAGCAACACACTTTGGTATTGAACAGAGTCGAATTCAGGCGCAAGGTCGTGGTGAGCTAGAGCCAGTTGCAGCGAATGATACAGAAGATGGTCGTGCTCAAAACCGTCGTGTAGAAGTATTTACACCTGGTTTTGAGATGGAAGGTCAGTAACAAATCTTAACTGTCGCTTTCTAACAATAAAAAGCACCCTAGGGTAATGCTGATCAGTTGAACGATCCTATGAGCCTGACATAATCCGGAATCAGTAACTGATTCCGGATTTTTTATGTAATACCAATTCCATTAACTCTCGCTGAATTGATCAGATAATTAATGGATTTGGTATAACCTTCAGACGCTCTTGCTTCTGCTTCATTTTGATTGGCGGAATGTTTGCTTTGGTTGAGCTTGGATTAAAGCTCCCAATCATCGGTATTGGGCTTGGGCATCCCTTCATGACACTGATAACAATCGATTTGTTGTTGTTCATAATACTGGTGGTCATCATCATTGCCTCCCTTGTAGGGAAGTACGCCATCAGGAAGTTGGTGGGCTATGCCCTTGTGGCAATCAATGCAGGTTTTATTTCGTTGTTGTGCATAGGTGTGAACCAGGCCGCTACGGCTTTTTTGAAATGCGATATCCATGGCATTGAAGTTGTGGCAATTACGACATTCACGGGAATTGGTTTGTTCCATGCTTTGCCAGACATGCTGGGCTAACTCTAATCGCTTAAGGTTAAATTTTTCAGGCGTATCAATCGTGCCGATAAGCTTTTGAAATAATTCCCGAGAGGCGAATATTTTTCTTAGCAGCATATGTTGCCACTCTTTTGGAACATGACAATCGGGACAGGTGGCTCTTACTCCCGATCGATTATTATAATGTATGGTGTTGATATATTCGGTATAAACATTTTCCTCCATTTCATGGCAACTAATACAAAAATTCATATCGTTAGTTACTTCAAGCGCCGTGTTGAATGCCCCCCAGCACACCACACCGATGAACATAAAAAAAAGGGCGACGCCAACGGTGCTGCCAAAAACAATTTTACGATGCAATAGTCTTTTGCAAAGGTTAAACATTCTCTTGAGTCCGCAGGTTGCGATCCGGCTGTTCTTTGCTGTTAATTACAATGGGGCTGATCTCAATGGCTTTAGGGCTGGTAATACAGGCTTCTCGACATAATCCACAACCGACACAGTTCTCTTGTATGATGTTGGGTTTTTCATTCTGCCAGACTAAAGTGTCGGGGATTGGGCAGCTGCCTTTACAGGCTCCACATTCAGGTCCGGAGTAGGGTAAACATGTAGCACTGTTGACGGTGGCTTTGGCCATAGGAGGGCAATCCTGCGCATCAGGACGCTTTTTATCTTCTGCTGATCCTACGGATGTTTCCGTAGAATTTTCTGTTTCACCCGTACTATCCTTTTCATCCTTTTCATCTATTTTATTTATCGGAAATACCAGCGCTTTCTCATTACAGGCCGTTACACATGGCCAGTCAGCACAGAGGTGACAGCCTTTATTAATAATATCCATCGCTGGCGTTCCAGCAACGTCAGCACCGCGTTTCAGTGGTAAAGGAAAAATGACTTGGTGTGGACAGGCACTGATACAATCGCCGCAACGGCTGCAGTTGATTAACAAATCCAGCTCCTGCTCGGCAAAAGGAGGTCGGATCCAGCCCTTCGCTTTTTCAATCGCTTTTTGTTCGATAATATCGTTACCAGTCTGAACCATTTTTGCAAAGCTATGTTTAAAAAAACTCCGGCGATCCATTGGATTATCTTTATTCACGATACAATTCCTTCTACATTCTCATGGTCATCGGTTGTACAAGCATCCACAGATTAATGCCGGAAACTAGCGCTGCGAACAACAGCATGGGCAGTAACTGTATGCCTCGGGCTGCAAATAGATGACTTCCCCGATGACGAATGACTTGTACGGCAATAAAGAAACCAGCAGCCATTAACAGACCTTGCAAGGCGAATAACATATTTTCTGGGATCATCATTGCCATATGACGAATGTGTTTTTCCATCATGCTTAATGGCTGGGTATCAATACCAAGTGGATTGCTAAGCAATTCTGTCCAGTTACTGCTTTCACGAATAAAGTGATTCAGGTTATGGGCAATATGGTAGGAAAAGGCTAACGGCAGTGAGACAAAAGCAAAGCCGGAGAATAACTTTTTAAAACTGACCCCGGCAGTTTCATCGCATAACTTTGACGTTAACCAGATGCTCACACCATACAATAAAATGGGCAGTAGTAAGCACGCTATCAGACCAATGGTAAAACTCAAAAGGAGCTGGCCGCTGTCATTAATATTTTGCGCTATCTGACTAATATAGATTTGCCAGTGGTCAAGCATGGTTAAGCCGTGAAAAAGGGTCAGAGCCAAAAGGATCAACATGAAGAATGCCTCATCCGTATGAGGACGGGCATCGTTGATCGCCTCGCTACTTGGCGAGCGTAGCTGCCAGCTAATATTGTGAGAGGGACAACTTTGCGTACAATTCCCACAGGAGGTGCAATAGGTATTTTCTTGTAACCGTCCCATGATCTGCTGGGTTGGACAAGGAGCAATGCTCTCTGAACCGTGATAACACTCTAATGTCTTACAGCTTCTGCAGGTATCACTATTTATGGGGCGCAATGCCACAGGTGCGAGCTGAGAATAGGCGCCGACGGTTCTGCCAACCGGACACATATAGCGACAAAAAGCTTTGCCTTCAAACAGCGCCAGAGCCGTGGTTGCCAAAATGACCATCGCCAGTGCCAGTAATGCTGTAGCATAAGGGCTGGCTACAATACCAACGCCTAATTCAAGCCAGGTAAACCCAATAAATAATAGGCTGGCAGGCCAAATGTTACGCAGAACGTTGGGCACTCTCAGTTGCAGCCTGCTGTTAGAGTTGGAGCGATGCCATAATTTGTGATTGACCAGCCAGCTGGCGATATTATCCCAGGGGCAGATAGCGCACCAGGCTGACCCACTGAACAATATGGCGATAATGATACCCGTCCACCAGAAATTCCAGGTCAATGTCGTTGCAAGATTACGTTCAACAATCGGGGTGCCCCATAACCCAGCAACTACAATCAAAACAAATAGAAGCGCAAATACTATTTTAAGTAGCAAGAGCGGCCAGGTGTGTTGGCTTATATACTTAAAAAATGTCCCTACTATGGGGACATGGGCTAATGATGTGCTGGCAGTGGTAGTGTGACTTGGCGCTTTACTTTTTAAAGCCCATAAACCTAACAGTAACATACTAATGCCAATGATGATGGCCAGCTCAATGGGTAAGCCTGGATGGGTCATAATCATGATGTTTGCTTCCCCTGCTGAATTTTAGAACGCGCAATACGTTTACGTTGTACTATGTTTATACAGATCAAGAAAAAGATTAAAAAACCAATAGCAGCCCCTATTGGGCCAACAGAATTGCCAGAGCCAACTTGAAGTGGAAAGTCTATTTCGTAAGGTTCCCCATCCGCTTCAAAATGAGCACGAATAATGTAGCCACCCGCTTTTTTGAATAAAAAACCTTGCCGGTAAACCCCATCATCTATTTCTTGTAAACCGATAGTTTCATTGGGTTCTCTACTACCAAACCAACGGTCATCACGAACAGAAAAAGTAATTGATGTATTTAGTGTCTGGCCGTTATCAATACGGGTGGCGTACAAGTTAACCCGTCCCGGTTCATTCGGTTTGGGAAAGGCAGGAAAAACCATGTAGGTGATGAAATAATTACCGATCTGAGTTTCAACAGCCATACTGGGCGGGGTATTCGAGTCTTCATTTAGGCTATATGAAGGACGTCCCAATACATGGTGACTATAACTCGGGATACTGAGCATCAGGAAATAACAGCAAAATAATAAGTTAACAGTGTGCTTTAACATCATTGACCACCTATTTATACGATAGCATCGGCTTCTTTAATTACACGTATTGGTAAACTCGGGTGGGGGCAGACTTCAACACATAAACCGCAACCGACACAGCCATCATTAACGACAGGACGGTACATATTGGCAAATTCAAAACTAATAGCCGTCTCACCCAAAGGACAAATTGAGACACAGGCGCCACAAATACCTCGGTCAACCCAGGGATAACAGGCTAAACGTTCTATTTGAGCACGGCCCATGTTTACTTTTCTTGTTTCTGTGACAGTTAGAGCATTCGTTGGACAAACTTCCATACATTTGCCACATAAAATGCACGCCCTTAGAGCGGGTTCTATGTAGGGGGTATTGGCATTGTTGGCACCGTCGAGGTGGTAAAACTGAATACAGGCAGGGGGGCAAACTTCTGCGCATAAGCTACATCCGATGCACGCCTTTTGAAAATCAATGTCATCATTTAATGCACCGGGTGGTCTTAGTTTGTCATGGTTTAACTGAGATTTATTCAAAGAGGCTAACTGATTCTTTTCTGGCATGAGCATACGGCCGAGACCATAGGGAATAGCCGCAATGGTGGTCAGCCAGAGTGATTTAAATATACGGTAAAGAAATGATCGTCTGTCTATTGCTCTTCTGTTCATGATCGCTCCTCAATCGTTGAGGTTTTTTACTTCGATATCACCAAACCTGTTATCACTTTGGTTTTTTCGATAGTGACGGCTGTGATGACCATATCCTTGATATTTATGGTCTTTCATCGAAAAAGTAAACGTCATCGCATTTTTAGGGCAGACCGAGATGCAGGCTGCACAATTATTGCATTCTTGCCCGAAGTCATCCTCCATTGGATTGAGGCCAAACTCACAAACCGCATTACATTTAGAGCAGTCATTACACTTCTCAACAATACGCCTGATACGAAATACCCGATAACGACCAAGTAGTGAATACAGCGCACCACCCGGGCATAGGTATCGACAAAAACCCCGCTTAGCAACGAGTAAATCAAATAACAAGGTGAGAATGAAAAAGAGTGTTCCGCCTCCGAACCCCGACAGAGCAATAGAAAAATATAATTCCCGACCAATCACAGCTGGTGGATAAATACTGGCAAAAATAATGCTGCCTGTCAGAGCTGACAGTACGATGCCAACGATCAGAACTAGGTACTTAAACATTCTGTTAAAACGCCGATTCCCCGTTCGTATGCCGATCTTGTTAAGCCAAACAGCCATATTGGTGTTTAGTTCATATAAAAAAGTCGCAGGACAAATCCAGCCGCAGAAAAATCGCCCAAATAGCAGAGTAAAGATAATCGGGATCATTGCCGTAAGGGCGAATGGCCAGTAAATTTCGATTCCAGCCGCAATTTGCCCGACGAGTGCCAATGGATCCGTTAACTTCAGGCCAAATAACTGACCAGACCATGTTGTCCCCTTTATTGCATCAAGCTCATGCTCAGGATCGCTGACTAAAGGGGCGGTAATAAACGCCATGGAATCATAGATAAATTTTTCTGAGCCAGTTAAATGGTTATAGCCCTGTGCCGCAACAAAATGTTGGTAAAGACTAAGCAGCGGGATCAAAATCAACATTAAAAAAACAATGACCAGGCATAACCAGCGTAATTTATTCAGATGACGCCAAAGAAAGAATGGCTGGCTTATTTTTCCCGCCGATTGACTTTGGTGCTTAAGATCCATCTCATCCGACATTACGATCTCCTCAAGGCATCTAATGTATGACTTGGTATAACTTTAATTGCTTGTGGAATCTGAATGCAACTGCGTTCGCACAGGCCACACCCGACACAAGCGTCGAGTACTTCAGGTTGCTCCATGAAGCCAACTTTTATCGCAACATCTGATAGTGGACAGGCCCGGTAACAGACCCCACAAGATTTTCCCTGCCAAGATAAGCACAGCTGTTTATCGACCCGAGCAACCCCCATATTCACTTGTTGTACAATGGGTTCCAATTGGCGTTTTATCGGCTGAATCGCCCCTGTTGGACAAACATCGCCACATTTCATACATAAAATGCAGGCCTTTTCTCGTGGTGTAATATAGGGGGTACCATGAGACTCAAGTCCATTTTCGGAGTCAAAAAACTTGATACAGTTATTAGGGCAGATTTCTGCACATTGATTGCAGCGTATACAGCGATTGATGAAATCTTCTTCTTTGAGTGCCCCTGGGGGACGTAAATAACGTTGGGTGAACTGTTTTGCTTTAAAAGCAGCCTTAACCAACGACGTTTTAAAGAAAACACCTGCGGAGGCTAATAAGCTAAGCTGCCTTATAAAACGTCGTCTATTCAAATGACTACCTCCAGGTAACTATACGCCAAGGCGTTTGGGTATAAATAACCACAAACTCCCCAAAGACATTAGTACTCATGCCTTGCGCCTAACTCGTTGACCGTGACAAAGGCTCTGCCACGGTATTGCTGTTATATTTTTTCTATCCGGCAAGCCAGCTTTTTAAAGTCGACCTGTCCTGATACGGGATCCCAGCAACGGTTACTGATGCCATTTGCCAGCCATTTGTTTTTCTTGGGATCGGCACTGTCTGCCACTGACAGATTCCAAGGACCAAACATATAACCGCGCGGCACACTGTTTCGAGCGGGTTTCACTAAACTATCCGTACCACCGACCTGTGCTCTGGCTTCTAACGAACCTCTACGGCTCACAACACGCACCCATTCACCATCTTTAATCCCGAGATCTTTGGCATCTTCTGCATGCATTTCGACATACATCTCTGGTACCAGTCGTCGCGTTGTCGGGCTACGGTTTGATTTGGCAGTATGGAAGTGCTCATAAACCACGCCGAGACCCATCCAGTATGGGAATTTGTCCTTAGGAACGTTTTGCCATGACTGGCCCCTGAATTCTTCATCAGGGAGATCCGGTGTTAAGGCCATATCTCGGGCTTTAATAATTAAATCTTGATTATCAATGGTGTAATGATCTTTTTTGACACCAAATTCCATCAATTTCTTGGTGATCTCCTTACGTTGGCTATAATCCTGCTGGCACAGTTTCATATGTACCTTGCCGTCTTTAGTTCGGAAGTAGCCATAGGGGCGATTTTCCCATTGACCTTCCTGCATCATGTAACGGCGTTGTGTGCCGCCATTTTTCGCCGCTTCATAGTTAGGGGCCGGCCACTGTATACCGCGCAGGGTTTTAAGCTGCTCATATGGGCTGATGCCGTCGAGTTTTTCACGATCCAGGATCCCAGTGAGATCAGCATCCGTTCCCACAGAGGCACGACAAACATCCCTGAAGACTTCTTCGGCATCGTATTCGCCGTCTTTTCCTCGCTTATAAGGAAAGATTTTATCGCCATCCATCCCCAGTAACTCAGCTATTTCCTTACCTTTATCAATCACCATATCCATATCAGGACGGCAACCTTTAGGCCCTTGCGCTGCTTTTTCTGTAATATTGATCCGACGCTCCGAGCTAATATAAACGCCGTTGACTTCGCCCCAGGTACATGCAGGGAAGATCACATCAGCATAAAGATTGTTCGGCGCATGGCGATAGATCTCCTGCACGACGTTAAAGGTTTTTGCCAGTGCTGGGCGCACCAGATTGTATTGATCAGGTAAGTCAATGTGGGTCGCATAAACCAGAAACATGGCTTTAAGATCGTCTTTGAGGGCACGTTCCATCATCCCCACGGCATAACCGGGGTTGGGTGAACTGGCGGCGTTATCTAGGTTTTTCTCTGGTACCCGCCACATTTTAGCCATATGGGCGCGATGTTTGAGGTTACCTAAACCTTCATTAAAGGGCAGGCGTCCAGTCAGCCCGCCGGTAAAACGTTCACCCATCGCATTCGGCTGGCCAGTCATAGAGAACGGACCGCACCCCGGTTTGGCTAGATTACCGGTTAATGTTAACAAGTTAATAATAGAGATAACATTGTGCTGACCATGAATATGTTGGTTATAGCCGATACCCCACATGATGATGACACCGCCATACCCTTCACCCTCTTGCTTGCCCTTGCTGCGTGCGAGTCGCTTGCGAGTTGCATCGGCAAACATTGCGGCAACGCGACGGATTTTTTCTGGTGAAACATCATGGTTGACGCCACCCATGCGATCTTGAACCTGCTCTGGGCTATAATTCCTTTTAACGCCATCAATATATTCTTGCCAGCCAGTCACATGCGCTTTGAGGAACTTCCAGTCGATAACGTCGTCATGCTCTTTAAGTAATACATGAGCGATTGCATTCAAAAAACTGATGTCACCATTGAGCAGCGGCACATGAACATTGTTCTTGTCGTTGATGTCGGCATAACCCTTATTGGTTCCGGTGGCACGGGGATCAACAACGACAGTTGGGATATCCTTTTTCTTTTTATGATCGGCAATACGCCAGAAAATAATCGGGTGTGACTCTCGGGCATTATGACCAAAATGCATCACCATGTCGGCCAATTCGATATCATCGTAAGCCAGTGGTGGGGTATCTGAACCTAAAGTAGCAAAATAACCCGTTACTGCTGACGTCATACACATACGCGCATTCGCTTCAATGGTGTTTGAACCCAGTACTCCTTTCATAAACAGGTTTTCTAGGTACTGGCCTTCCATTGTTAGCTGACCAGAACCATAAAGGGAGATGGAGTTTCCCGAGTATTTCTTGGCAAAATGAGCGATTTTACGAGCGACCATATCAGAAGCATCATGGTAGGGGACCCGGATAAAATGCTCTTCATCAAACGAGCCTTTGGTTTTACTTATATATTCAATATCACCGTGATCCGGTTTATTCCATTCGTCCCACACATCCTTGCGCACATACGGGTCACCTTCCATGCGGTCAACATACATTGGCTCTGCTGCCGTTAACCCTTTGATACACTGCAAACCATAGTTTGTTGGATGGTCTTTATCTGGGCGCATGGAAACAATCTTTCCATTTTCAACCTGGATAATGGTGCCACAGCCAACGCCACAATATGGGCATTGTGCTAAAGCTGTAGTTCTTTTGGTGGGCTCCCCTGTTAGTGGTGCAGCTTCTAGCTCAGGGTTATGTGCCACAAACAATCCAGCACCTGCTGCGGTACTTGCAATAAATCCACTACCTTTCAAAAAGTTTCGGCGTGATACTTTATTTCGCTTCATGGTATATAACTCCTTTACTTACCTAATGTGCGCATATAACTAATGATATCTTCGATTTCTGTTTCACTTAGATTTGCCAATCCGTCCGGCCCAGAAAATGGCAACATGCGGGTATTGGAACGACCGTTTTTGATGGTTTCACGAATAAAGCCATCGCTTGCCTTACTTAAAAAGCCGATCTTCCCTATGGCTGAACCAGAGCCACCAGCAAGGTAACCATCCCCTTTAATGCCGTGACAGGTCGCGCAGATATCTCTGAACCATAATTCTCCCTTACGAGGATCGCCCTGTGCAGGTCTTTGTGCCTCAACAGCGGCAGAACGATTGGGCAGGGTTTCATGGCTGCGTAAATAGGTAACAATGGCGCTAATGCCGTCACGGTTAAGATGAGCGTAAGGGGCCATGGCAGTCCCTTTTCGACCATCACGAATTGTGGACATCAGGAACTTGTCGGAGGAAATTGAAAGTAACTCAGGATTGGATAAAGATGGGGCAAACCCCGGTTTGCCAATTGCATCTGGCTGATGGCAAAAAACACAGTTCTGATTATAAAGCGCTTCACCTTCTTTAATTTTGTCACTATTTGCCGCAAAGCTAAATGAACCAAACAGCAAGTTGACACAGAAGGCCATCAACGAGATAAAATAAGTATTTTCCCTATTCACGATCTGCTCCTTTATTTATTTTTAAAATAAATATAGTCAATGTTTTGTCTTGCGCAACTTTATTGTTTTGTTGGGAATGGTTGATATTAAATGGGGTTGGTTATTATTAAGTAAGAAAGAGTCAGCTTATAAATTATCTAATTCTAAGGTTTATTTTTAATTAACGACCAAGCCAATTAATTGTATTTTTCTTTGAGGTAAACATAATTCTATATTTTTAATTATAAAGTTATCAATCAATTGCAACGAATAGGCTGTTATTTAATATGATGTTGACATTGGTATTTACTATACTGGTAACAGGTAATGATGGGTGACAGTCTGTTTAATTGATTTTAATTCTCTGGTTTTAAAATATTGATCTGGATCATTTAAATATCAACTGTTAGCTATTTATCTATTAATGAAAGCTATTATAAAGAGTTCTCAGTATGTTTAAATTCCACTATCAAGTTTTATTACTTATCTTTCTTTGCCCCGTCGTATATTGCAAAGGGTTGGAAAATACACTTGAACTCGACTTGGAACAAGCTCGCTTAAGTAAGCAAGGTCAATATCAGGTTAGAACTCAATATTTATCGAAAATAGGTACTCCGGTCTACACCAATCGACTGATATTGGAAAATTCGCCTTACCTTTTACAACATGCTCATAACCCTGTTAACTGGTATGCATGGGGTAAGGTAGCCTTTGATGCTGCCCGTCGAGAGAATAAGCCAATCTTTTTATCTATAGGTTATTCAACTTGTCATTGGTGTCATGTAATGGAAACTGAGAGCTTTGATAATGAAGAAGTGGCACGGATACTCAATAAGTACTTCATTAGTATCAAAGTTGATCGAGATTTACGTCCTGATATTGATGATTTTTATATCAAAGCGGCTCTAGTTTTTTCAGGTAAGGCGGGGTGGCCGGTCTCAAGTTTTCTCACCCATGATAGTAAGCCTTTTTTGGCCGCCTCATATTTTTCGCGACCAGATTTTGTCGATTTACTTGAGCAAGTACAAGATAAGTGGACAAACGATCATCAATTTTTGCTTAAGTCAGCCATTGAAATTTATCAGGAAATTCAAGAGCAACAAAAAGTGGCCAGCGTGGCGGATACAATTTCCCCGTCTTTGATTGATCAAACCATAATAAAAATACTTAGCTCTGAGGATAAGAGGTGGGGAGGAGTAGATCACATTCCAAAGTTTCCACGGGAATTAATATTAATGTTACTGCTTCGAAAATTGAAAACAGTTGATGATTTCGCTTTAAGTCGAGAGTGGGAGTTTATTAGCCGAGAGTTAGATGCTCTTTTACAAGGTGGGATTTACGATCAGGTTGCAGGAGGTTTTCATCGCTATGCAACTGATAAGGCCTGGCGAATTCCCCACTTCGAAAAAATGCTATTTAATCAAGCGCTATTAGTAGATGTTTATACTAATGCTTGGTTTTATAGTGGTGATAATGAATATAAACGTATCGTTATTGAAACCTTGAATTATGTACTTAATGAAATGCGTTCCGATAAAGCTTGTTTCTATTCTGCAACTGATGCTGACAGTGAGAATAAAGAAGGTAAGTTTTATTTGTGGCATGACATAGATATTGCTTCTTTATTTACACCGGGAGAAACAGATTTTGTACGGAAATTATATGGTATTAGACAGGAAGGCAATTTTAACCATAAAAATATCCTTTATTTACCCAACGGTCTTGAATCAGTTGCCGAAGCTAACGATGTTGATTACCAGATACTATTAACAAAAATAGCAGGAATTCGACAGAAGCTTTATCAAAAACGAGCTGAGCGCATTCCGCCTTTTAAGGACAAAAAACAAATAGTTGAATGGAGCGCTTTGATGATAAGTGCATTGGCAAACAGTGGTCTGGTATTTAATACTCCTGAGTATATTCGTGTTGCAGATCAGTGTGCTGAAGCAATATGGCAACATGCGATAAATGATCAAGGATCATCTTCCCGTTTAATTGATTCAAACAAAAGTTCTGCTTCTGCGACGTTAGGTGACTATGGGCATTATATTCAGGCTATGTTGACGTTATACGATGTTACCGATAAAGATATTTGGCTAACGCGCTCGCATCTTATCTATCTTCAAGCAGTGAGAATGTTCCAGGATAAAAAATCAGGAAGCTTCTTTAATACAGCGTTCGATCAAAATGAACAGTTTTTTTTACGTAATAAAGATGTGACAGATAACACCATTGCCTCAGGAAATTCTGCAATGCTTATGGCTATGGTCATGTTGCATCAGCGAAGTGGGCAATTTGTTAAGCAGAGTCAGATCAAAGAATTTATCAGCTACAATGCGTCTACAATAAACCAAAATCCAATCGCATTTATCGCCATGTTGGCTGCAGTTGATGAATCACTTCAAGCCAACATCAAGCCTGTGAAATATGCGGCAAAAGGTAATATTAAAATTCACGCTGAATTTAGACAGAATAAAAAACAGTTAACGTTAACCTTGATGATTTCAAATGGCTGGCATATCAATAGTACACAGCCATTGCAATCCAACTTGATCCCTACCACTGTTGAACTTGTTTATCCTACAACCGCAGACCTGACGATGCAGTACCCTGAAGGTCATCTGAAATCGCTTAGTTTCAGTCAGCAAGAATTATCATTATATGAAGACGAGCTGAAATTGACAGGAAATATAGTTCAGCCAGTAGCTTCTAATTATTTACTTATAAACATACGGTTACAAGCATGTGATGATAAAATGTGCTTGCCGCCAGAAACTGTTCGGATAGCACCAATATACTTAGATTAAGCTTCTGTTACACCCCACTTAATGTTAACCACGAATCCAGCCACTGCATCACCAGAGATGCAGTAAGTTGGACTGTCATGAAGTAGGGTAGGCTAGCCAAGTTCGAAGAATTGAACTTGTTTCAATACTTGCTTGCTAACCTGATTCATTTCATCACTGCAGCTTGCTGTTTCGGCACAAATGGTTGCTGATTTTTGAGTTAATTCTTGTACAGTATGCATGTTACCGCTGATCTCAGTTGCGACAGCACTTTGTTGCTCAGCGGCCGTGGCAATTTGCTGCGTCTGATCATTGACTTGATGAATCAACTCTAGAATGTCTTCAATCATCTGGTTACTTTCTACCACTTTTCCTTCAGCTGAAGTGGCAATTTCAGTGCTGTCAAACATCATTTTAACTGCATTTTCACAAGCTGAGCTGAGTTGATTCAGCATGGCTTCGATTTCATTTACTGATGATTGCGAACGTTGAGCAAGGCTTCTTACTTCATCGGCAACAACAGCGAATCCACGTCCTTGTTCACCAGCTCGTGCAGCTTCAATGGCTGCATTGAGGGCAAGCAGGTTTGTTTGTTCAGCAATATTACGAATCACATCGAGGATACTTTCGATTCTTGTTGATTCGTCTTTTAGCAGGCCAACGACATTGGCAGTTTCATTCAGATTACCAACCAGTTTAATAACGGCGTCTTTGGTCTGATTTGAAGAGTCGATCCCTTTGTTCGCCAGTACCGCCATGGTATCTGAAGTTTGCGCAGATTCAGAAGTATTGTCGGCGATATTCATGCTGGTGATCGTCAATTCTTCAATGGCCGTTACAACCTGTACAGTGTGATCAGACACTTCAGAAGCTGAAATTTGAATATTATTATTAGCTTCTAGTAGTGTTTGACTATTGGTATCGACAATCTGCGTCGAGCTATTGATAGCAGAAAGTGTATTGTTCAGGTTTTGAATCGTGGTATTCAATGCACGGCTGAGTTCGGCTATTTCATCTTTTCCGTCAACAACACATGACACATTCAGTTTGCCTTTGGCCAGTGCGTGCGCAGTATCCATTACATGCTTAATACTATTAGTGATTTTTTTTGATAAAAATTGACTAAAAATTACAGCGATGGCGACTGAAATGATGATGGATAAATAGAAGACATAATTCGCATAACTGATTGCATTATTGGCGTCCTTATTTGCGGTATCCGCTGCACTATAATTCATTTGTTGAAAATCATTAAAGAACTCGTTAAGGGCGGAATATGCATCACGGTAATCTGAGAATACAGAAAAAGGGGCTTTATTATCTGGCGCATTTTCCATTGCCTTAATGAAAGCCGATGAATTGTTCTGAAAAGTTGTTACTACTTGCCTAAGTTTAGTCGTAGTCGTTGCATCACCGGCAAAGTCTTTGGATAAGGCATTCAATAACTGCGGGGTATCCGCCATGTTTTTATTAATGCTCGACACATAGCCATCAACCTGATTTGAAAGGTTCAGCAAGTAAGCAATCTGCAATCCTCGAACATTCAACATAATCTCGGTTTGCGTATCTTTGACTTCTTCAAATAACAATGAAACCGCGAAGTTTTGTGTATAGAATTGATTGAAATTGTTAGCAATTCGATCATTGGCTGATTTGATAAAAAGCAATGAGATAGCAAAGATTGACAAAATCACGCCAATCAAAAGATAGAACTTTGTTCTTATTGTTAAGTTATTTATGTTCATAACAGCCAACTGTAAAGAGTGGTTAATCTAGGAAAGAGTGGTTGAAAATCGCACCACACATATGCGTATACGGCTTAAAACTGCGAGATTCGAGTGTGACAATCGCTAGAGGTATGCAGTTATCGCTTTAGGGTATGCTCTCTTGTTGTTATAGCGGCCGTAATATTAATAACTTTAGAGATACTTAGAAGGGTAAAGCAATGCCGCTCACATTAATTGAACGGCATTACTCAGTGTTAGTCGTAATGTCTATAACGTACAGCTTTGTCGCTTTGTATTTGTTGCTGGTAGTTGAGCTATTTCAGCTTTTAAATCATCAATACGCGTTGCATGAGATGGGTGAGTTGATAGTAACTCTGGAGGCTGATTTCCTCCCGATGCTTTCGCCATATTTTTCCATAGCTCAACACTTTGGTATGGGTCAAACCCTGACTCAGCCATTAACCTTAATCCAATAATATCTGATTCAGATTCTTGTGCTCGTCCATAAGGCATAAGTACGCCATATTGAACACCTAAGCCTAAACCTGCCATCGCTGCACCTTGGTATTGCGTACCGCTCATTGCAATATTGGTAAGCTCTAAACCTGCGTTTGCGAGCTGGCTACGAGATAACCTTTCATTACTATGCTGCGCCATTACATGCCCAATCTCATGACCAATAACAGTTGCTAATTGATCTTGATTTTTAGCAACGTTAAGTAACCCTGTGTAGACGCCAATTTTACCACCTGGAAGAGCAAATGCATTAACTTGGTCGCTATCAAAAACAACGACTTCCCATTGGTCAAAGTCAGGCTGTGGGCCTAACTGTGTTGTGATTGCGCTTGTAACGCATTGAACGTATTGGTTAGTTTTAGCATCAGTGTTGATCTTCTCTTGCTTTTTCAATTCTTCAAATGACTGAGCACCAAGCTGAGACATATCGTTACCCGAAAAAAGCAAAACTTGCTGGCGGCCAGTGGGAGAACTCGAGCACGCAGTAAGAGTAAGTGACGATGCTATTAATACCGTTAAAAATAGAGGATGCTGTAGTTTCATATGAATGACTCCTTCCATTCTTTAATTATAAATTATGTGTCTATTATGACGTGACTATCTATACCCAAGTTACCTCAAGATGCTCGTATCAGCGAGAATTTGTTGTGCTCTAGGCAAGGCGCTTATTTAATTGTTATTTATATGCATATTGAATGGCTGGTGGTAATTCGATGGAATTAAGAAGGTTAACTGGTATTCTATCTACAGAGTAGAACCGAACGTTAGGTAAATTAATGACAATTTGGAAGAAAGCTTTTACGCTCGATACCCTAAACCAAACATCACCGAATACACTGGTTGAGCATCTAGGGATTAGATATTCATCGTTTGATGATAATAGCCTATCGGCAACCATGCCAGTAGAGCCTAAAACGCATCAACCACTTGGTATGCTACATGGTGGAGCATCGGTGGTATTAGCTGAAACATTAGGCTCAATTGCAGCAAATATGTGTGTTGATGAAAAAAAATATTGTGTTGGTTTAGATATTAATGCCAATCATATCCGTGCTATGCGAACAGGCAATGTGACGGGAAAAGCTACACCACTTCATATCGGTGTTACAACGCAAGTATGGCAAATTGAAATTAGTGACGAGAGAGAGCGACTTGTTTGTACAAGTCGAATTACTATGGCAGTGATGCAACATAAAAAGAAAGAACAATAAATGTTAATGACGTTTTCAGAAGGTAAAATCATAGCCAATCAACATGAGCTTGTTATTCGTATTGAAAGCGCTGCAAAAGTGACACTGCAAGCGCAAGTCGATGAAGTTACATTGATTGGCGGTGCTAATGTAATAACAGCAACAGGAAGTGGAATAAACTGGTCTATACGATTAGACAATGAAGAGCAGTTAAAGGAATTGTCTAACGAAATTGGAATTGCTATACAAAAATATTAATGTCGTTATATAGAAAGAGGTATTATTTACCTCTTTTAAATAACGTCACCGTTATTTTATATGGTTAACGAATAGTTCTTTCTTCTTAATTACTAAATTAGTATTTAAATAAATCACTAGTATTATTATGCGTTTTATTGCACTCTTGTTGATGTTAATTAAAACTATAAAAGATTTAATGTTTATTCTTTAGTGGAATAAAATTTTTAAAGTGGTCAGTAATGTTAGGTTAGTATAAGGATATTATTATGAATAAGCTCCAGCTAAAGCGAATTGCTGAAAGTGCTTATCAAGCGATGTTTAGCCAAAAGCCTGACGTGAGTAATATTCAAGAAACATTCTATGGCTGGGTTGTTTTTCTTATTTCACCCAAAGGAAAAGTGGTAGTTAAATTTTCTCGTGAATTTGGGCGAATAGAGAAAGAGGTTACAGCTCTTGGATTATTGAAAAAAAAAGTGATTTGCCCTGTGCCTGAAGTGTACTTTTTTGGTCGTTCAGAGGGCTACGATTACATGCTGATTGAATGGCTAGAAGGTATATCAGCTTATGAATTACCTAATAATCCCAAAGCGATAGAAACGTTCCGAGAAGATTACACAAACATATTAATTGCATTACATGAACACACTGACTCCCGAGGGTTTGAAGTTACACCTGAAAAGTTTGAGCCATCTTTGATCGATGCTTTTGATCAGTGGATGTATCCTGTCTTACGGTATGTACTAAGTAGTGCTTCACCATTTTCCTGTGAATTAAAAGATGCTTACAGGTTTTTGTGGGAGAAAAAAACGGAAATATTAACGCCGATTAATAATCAATCTTCTTTTGTTCATGATGACTGCCACATTGCTAATGTTCTTTTTGACCCCAAAACATACAAAATATCAGGATTACTTGATCCCTGCGATGTCGGCTTTAAACATAAAGAGTTTGATATTTTTCACTTGTTTGATGTAAGAGAAGATTTAAACTTAGTTGCTCGTTATCATGAAAAATCTCCATTAATTGAAGGGTTTGAGATTCGTCGTTACTTTTTAGGCTTATGGGACGACGCTAAACATAGTCGTAATATCGGCTGGTATGATGAATCTTGGATTAACAGTAAACTTGATCGATTTAACACTGCTTATAAGCAGGCGTAAATCTTTCTGGATAATCATGACTTTAGATATTATTGTTACCTAATAGATGGTCAACTAGAATGTGCCAAGGATGCGATAAATGAAAAAGATTGTTACTGGTTTTTGTGTGTTGCTACTTGTTGGCTGTGCGCAGCAAAAAAGTATTCAGGAGCCAGAAAAACAGCCTGAAGTCGGTAAAG
>SWCB01003740.1_pt1 | contig 32186 bp, 30 predicted proteins | sample 4692901 | NCBI WGS metagenome assembly SWCB01 (sample SAMN10267276, study PRJNA491770) | bioreactor metagenome | isolation source: DHS bioreactor inoculated with subseafloor sediment | place: Japan: off Shimokita Peninsula | collected 2006-08 | reverse complement strand
CCCACTCCCACACCCACACCCACTCCCACACCCACACCCACTCCCACTCCCACACCCACTCCCGGAGGATTCTCCAGGCGCGCGATGCTTGGCGCCACAGCCGTTGGCGTCGCGGCGGCTGGCGCGGCGGGCGCGGGTGGATTCACCATCGGCAAGACCGCGGCACCCTTGTTGGGCGACACTTCCCACGGCTTCTACGGAGACCACCAGAGCGGCATCGTCACGGAGCAGCAAGACAGGATGCACTTCGCGGCGTTCGACCTCACCACGGATTCAAGGGAACGGCTCATCGCGCTGCTGCGCAAGTGGACGCAGGCAGCAGCCACGCTCGTGACAGGCTCGGAGCTTGGCGACGGCGCCGTGGGCGGGCCCGGATTGCTGCCCCCGGATGACACTGGCGAGGCGCTTGGTCTACCCGCCGCAGGCCTGACCATCACGTTTGGCTTTGGCCGCAGCATGTTCACCAAGGATGGCAAAGACCGTTTTGGCATCGCAGACATGACACCAGCTCAACTCCAGGACTTGCCGCACTTCTCGGGCGACGCGATCGACAGCGCTTTCGAGGGCGGAGACCTCTGCATCCAGGCTTGCGCCCATGACCCGCTCGTGGCGGTCCATGCGATCCGTAACCTCGCCAAAATTGCCATCGGTGATGCATCGGTCAAATGGGCGCAACTCGGGTTTGGACGGACATCCTCTACCACCCGCGAACAGTCCACTCCGCGCAACCTCATGGGCTTTAAGGACGGCACACGCAACCTGCGCGCCGAGGACACGCGGCTGGTGACCAAGTGGCTGTGGTCGGACGCAGCAGATGGCCAGGAATGGATGGCGGGCGGCACCTACATGGTGGTGCGCAAGATTCGCATCCATGCGGAGGTGTGGGACAGGACATCGCTCTCGGAGCAAGAGTCGACCGTGGGCCGGTCCAAGGGAAGCGGCGCTCCCTTGAGCGGCGGCAATGAGTTCACGGAGCCCAATTTCCAAGCACGCGGCGCGGACGACAGTTTGCTTATCCCCTCCAACTCCCATGTCGCCATCGCTCATCCGCAGCGGTGGGACGGCGCCATGATGCTGCGCCGCGGCTACAACTACACCGACGGCGCGGACCACCTAGGCAAGCTGGACGCGGGCCTATTTTTCATCGCGTACGTGCGGGATCCGCAGGTGCAATACGTGCCGATCCAAGAAGAGATCTCGCGCGCCGATCGGATGACGACGGAGTACCTCAAGACCGTGGGCTCCGCACTGTTTGCGGTGCCGCCTGGCATTCCGCAGGGATCCGCGTTGGGCGCCGACGGGGCGTTTGTTGGGCAAGGCCTCTTCGCCTGATCCTTTCCCTGCTGTGGTCTACGCCGCAAGATCAAACCGAACTCGCCCTCCCACTCGAGGCGTTCGCGCGGGGTCAACGGCACGCGGCGGAACAAAGCTCACCACGTCATCCCTCACCCGAATCTCCCACCCGTCCCTGTGCACGCGATGGTGACAGCGCGAACAGAGCAGCACCCCGTTCGAGAGATCCGTGGGTCCAGAATCCCTCTCCCACCAGCGAATATGGTGGGCCTCACACCACGACGGTGGAGCGTTGCACCAGGCACATCCCCCATCACGTTCGACGAGTGCCAGACGTTGCTCTGGGGTGAAAAGCCTGCGCTTGCGGCCCCAGTCGAGCACCTCAGAGCGGGTGCCAAGAACTGCTGGCACTACCTCGGCATCGGCAGCAGCCCTGCGCAGGGCTCCAGCACTCACCGGCTGCGGCATTCCGTCAACTTCACCCAGGCCAGCACCCGACTCGAGCTGGGCGAGCGTCATCCGCACCACGACAGTTGTCTTCACACCACTGGTGGCCTGCGTGCAATCAAGGGAGTGGCGGCATAGGTCGCTGAGGATGTCTGCGCGCATTTGCCAGGCCGTGCGCGTATCAGATTGTGGGTCTTCGCGTCGTTGTTGGATTGCCCAGCGCACGCCCGCGTCGAGTACCGCGCGAATGGGAGCCGCCGCGAGAGGCGTCAACCGTGCGTTCAGGGACACCATGCCGTCAGCATCGTCTCTGATCGACACCGAGCGGGCGTCGTGCTGATGAGCCTCCCGCCCTTCCCAAGCCACGGGGTCAGCGAACGCTTGCGCCTGCCACACGAGTTTCTGCACGTGGTGGACAGGGAGCCCCGGAGCCTTGCGCAGGGCCTTGCCAAAGAGTTCGCCTGTGGCCTCGACATCAGGGAGCCCCGCGATAGCCCTGGAGAACAGCGCCGAAACGTCAACACCCACCCGCCCCTCGCGAACCATCAGGGCAAGGTCGCGCCGGAACACGGTAAGGGGCGAATCCGCGCTAGGCACCTCGCCCAGACTCGCAAGAGACTCGCTGCCACCCAACGATGCCTCGCTCTCCGCGTTGGCAAGGAGTTCACCCGTCAGCACAAGACGCCGCGCCTCCGCGACGCTGCCCCCCGTCACCCGCGCCACAAGCTCTCCCGCGGACCTAAACCCTTGCCTCGCGGCAAGACCCGAACCGGCATCGGACGTATGAGAACGGCGCTCGATCTCTGCGGCGACCTGCGCCATGAGCACGTCAGCATCACGACGCAACTGCGCGACCTCTCCGGATAGCGCCAAAAGCTCCGCCGATGCGATACCGCGCACGTCCACGCCGTCACGCGCGCACACGGCAGCAGCGGCCGATCGCAGGGAGCCGGTGCTGAACGTCATAGGACAAGTCAATCAGCACCCCCTGACAAATGAGTCCGAAATGTCCGAATCTGCGGAGGGTGAGTTGAGGGCCGTCCTGGGTACGACGACAACGCCGGGCCAGCGGTGAAGAACGGAAAGCAACGGCACCCGTCGGCACCTGCCCACGCAGCCGCCTAGCATCGAGAGCATGACCTCCCGCGCCGCCTTCACCGACGGGGTGCGCGCCATCGCGGGGCTCATCCCTGGCGTCGCGGTGTTCGGCCTGTCCTTTGGCGCGCTGATCAGGGCCCGCGGCATCGACCCCATCGCGGGCGCCGCGAGCTCCCTCATCGTGGGAGCCGGAGCGGGCCAGACCGCCGCAATCGAGGTGCTCGCCGTGGGAGGCGCGGCGGCTATCGCAGTACTCTCCGCCCTTATCGTCAACGCACGTTTCGCGCTGTACTCCGCGGCCCTCGCGCCCATGTTCGGCCGGTTCAAGCCCGCGTGGCGCTGGGGGCTCGCGTTCCTCGTGAGCGACCAGACCGTCGGCCTGTATGAACGAGGCCAGGAGCGCTGGCCCACGCCCGCGCTGCAGCAGTACTACATCCTTGGGACCACGTTGCCGATGCGCGTCTCGTGGGTAGGCGGCACCGTCGCGGGCATCCTGCTGGGGCCCATCGTGCCCGGCGCGTGGCAAGTGGGATTCATCGTGCCGCTGATGTTTATCGCGCTCGCCATTCCTGGCATCCGAGGGCTCCCTGAACTCGTCGCGGCGGTCACCGGTTTAGTCGCCGTGGTGGCGCTCAAGGACCTGCCGCTGGGGCTCAACATCGTCGCGGCCGCGCTGCTAGGAATGACAGCCGGCCTGCTCGTGTATCGAAGCAAGACACCGCGCAATACGGCCGATGCCCCCGGCGCCACAGTAGATACGCAGGACTCGGCATGAAGATCTGGATTGTTGTTGCGCTTGCGGGGATTGGCACGTACCTCATCCGCGTCTCCGGCATCGTGTTGTTCCAGAATGAGGACCGTATCTCGCCGTTGGTGCGCCGTGGCCTGCGGATGATCGGGCCCGCAGCGATGGGCGCCATCATCGGCAACGCGCTTTTTCTCGATGAGGGCGCGTGGCGGCCGTTCGGCGCCTGGCACGTCGCGGCGCTGGTCGCCGTGGCGGCGGCTGTGTGGAAGCGCAACCTCGCCCTGACGATGCTCATTGGGGCGGCCGCCTTCGCGGCGCTCTTGCTTATCGTCTCTTAGGTGACCGCCTCGAAAGACGACCCGCCATCGACACTTGCAACACATGAGCGATATACCTCATCGATGCGAAGTGAGACTCCCGCGGTGGCGCCGTTCCTACGGTCCGATGGTCAGGGCCGACAAGCTCCAGGTCACACCATTCACCGTGCGCGAGATCATCCGGCCGGCACCGTCATACCCAAACGAATCCGTGGCAGCGCCGCCCGTCACCTGCGTCACCGCCGCCGGGTGCCCCGTGTCCGTGTATGCGTAGGCGGACGTGGTGGGGACACCAGCAGCACCCTTCACCAAGCAAGCAATACGCCCACCCGTGGAATACGACCACTGCGCCGCATATGCGGTCGTCGACGCGTCCCAAACCGTCACCGTGACATCGGTCAGTCAGGCCCGAGTGCAAATACCGGGTCCAGGTAGGACGCGGCGAGCGCCACTTGGTCTTCTATGTTTTCTTCGCACACGCCCTGGAGCTTCGCCTTGCGCCGCCACGCGGCCCACTTTGCCTGCCCGACGTCGTGATACCCGGCCAGGTGCGGAGTCACCGGCTCGAGCGTGACGCCGCGGTAGCGGGCCACCGCGCGCGCCGAACGCAAAAGCTCCTCCGTATCGAACCCTCGCCGTGCGAGCTGCACGATGTCGACGTAGTCGCGCCACCTGGTACTCGTGATGCCCCGCTCAAGGATGGTGACACCCTTCTCCGCAATGGTGGTCTCGGGTGCGTATCCGAGCAATTCGATGGGGTCGCCAAGGATGCGGCCGATGCTCACGCGCCTGGGTGCGGGCACGACTGGGTCTCCGGTCGACACGTCCCAGGCCACCACTCCCTTCCAGTTGCCGATCGTCGCCTTGACTCGGACACGGAAACCCGGGTAATCCGCTTGCTCCCGGATTTGCACGACCGTGATCGAGTCGAGGTCGAACTCAACCCCGTCCGCGACATCAACACCGGCGATGTCGTGCACCACGGCGACAAGGTGCTCGGCCGTCACGGTAGCGCTGACCGCGTTCGCGTCGACATCCTTGGTAGCCCGGCGTGCGCCGTAAGCGGCAAGGAGGACGCCTCCCTTGAGGACAAAGCCCTCGGCATGTGCAGTGCGGGTCAAGCGGTCCAGGAACGATTCAAGGGCGTGCCGGATGATGTACTCCTCGGTGGGCGCCCCCGTGCCCGCAATCGACGCGTCCGCCCGCGCACGCGCCAGAAGGCGCCCAAACACCTGCGCCCCGTCGCTCACGCCAACGCATCCAAGGCATGGAGGAGCGGCGCCTTCGCACGCGGCAACACGGAAGCGAACTCCATCAAGCGCGCCGGCTTGCCACCACGGTGCAACCACTCCTTCAGCGCGTCACGGGCCACTTCATAGCCGACCTCACCACGCAACCGGAAAGAGTCCGCGATGGTTCGCTCCGCCGAGTACAAGCCGATCGACGCTTCGGCGCCGGGGACGGCCACCGTGGTCCGGCCAAGCATGAACGTGTCCGCGTGAAATGAATGCCACGCGATCGAGGGGCCACCAGCCGGGATACGCGCACCGCGAGGAATCGCGACATCGAGCGCATCAGGAATCACATCGGTCAGATCGTGATACGCCAACGCTGAGACCAGACAGATCGTGGCATCCGCACGCCTCGTCGCAGCCTCGACCCAATCCCAATCCGCGCCCTCACTCTCCGACGGCAGGTAGATGCCACGCGCGATCCGCTCAAAGCGACCACCCCGCGCCGCACGATAAAAGGCACTTCGAGAAAACCCCTCACGCACCACCGAACCCGGAGTCAACGCACGCATCTCACACCTCCCCGCTGCCGGAACTCACCGTATACACGTAATCATAACTGACGACGTTACGTTTCGGGAGGGTGAAAATCCATGGCCGAAGCGCCGGTCGCGAAACAGGCACTCCGCCCGATCCGACGATCGCCGCTCCGCACATCTTTGCGATCAGGCCCTCCACCAAACCCGGGGCGAGTCAGGGTCCGGAGAGATGAACCTGGACGTGGCCGGGTCGTAGTAGCGGGCGTTCAGATACGTCAGACCCGTGCCCGTCGAGCTCGCACCAGTTCCCACGATGCGGTCCTCAACCTGACCCAACCAACCCCTATCGACAGCGGTGTTGTCCGCGCCACGCAGTTCCCCGTACGGGGTGTAGGAGGTGCGGGTAATCAACGACGCATCGGTCAGCGTCGCCGGCTCCATCGCACCACCCGTCGTGGTGGTGACGGGCATGACCACGTTGGTGGAACCCTGCTCATCACCGAGCATCAACGACAGTTTCCCGTCACTGGTGCGCACCGCGACCGTGGAACCAGCAAAGGTGTAATACCTCGTCGCGGTCAGGTCACCCGTCGACGTGGACGCCGTGTTCGGGTCATCGACCTGACCCGATGCCACATACGCGGTCGCAGTGCCCACACCATTAGCATCGGCCACCCTGGCCTGCACCACCCTTTGCCCGGACGCGTCATAGGCGTAGACCACACGCCCGCCCTGACCATCAGACTCTGTGAGCGAACTCGTCACATCCCACGTCAACGAAGTAGTCACGCCGTCAACGGTGCGGGACACCGTCCTACCAGCATCGTCATACGTGAAACTGTTGACATCGGAGCCCGTTGACACCGACGTGGCAGCCGCCGGGTGAGCAGCATCCGCATACGCATACGTCGAGGTCGCGGCAGCAATGCCGGCTCCCTTCGGATCACCGGGATTCATGAGGGGGTCTGGGGAGATGAACCTCGAGGTGGCCGGGTCGTAGTAGCGGGCATTCAGATACGTCAAACCCGTGCCCGACGAGCTCGCACCCGTGCCCACGACGCGGTCTTCGACCTGACCCAACCACCCACGGTCAATATCGAGCTCCTCGGAGCCACTCCTGGCCCCTTACGGCGTATACGCCGTCCTCTGGATCCCGTCCGACGCCGATGCGGCAGCAAACCCTGTCGCCGACGCCTGGTCAACGTTCAGCCCCATCATCACTTGCGCGGATCCTTGCACGTCACCGAACATCAACGACCACTGGGGGTCGCCCCCGTTGGCGACCGTCGCACCACCAAAGGACACAAACCTGGTGCCCGTCACCTGCCCCGCAACGGTGGCATCGGCGTCGTCGACCTGCACGTCACCCACATACACACTTGCCGCCACCGGTGATGCGGCGGTGGACAACTCGCTGACTTGCACCTGCGCGACCCGTTGCCCGGCCGCGTCATACACATACACCCGCGCCCGAGGTGGAGGGAGCGGTCAGCGTCGGCCCCCATGGAACCGCCCACACGACGGTCAGTCTTTCAACTCAGCGAGAATGATGCCCCTCCACCCGCCGATGATCTTCTCAATGTCTCGAAGCGCCGATGCTGCACTCCCCATGTCGATCGTCGGGGAACCGTCAGTCGGGGCAGCGTACTCCGCGATCAACGCCGAGCCCCGTCCCGTCGCGTCGATCTCCCACCGTCCAACTTCACCCTTGCGCCAGTGGATAGACACCACGGCGAGTTCCTCTGTGGGATCGTCAACGTGGACGAAACTCAGAAGAACGGTGAGGCCGTAAAACCGCGAGGTGATAGACGAATACACCCGCGCAAGGGTGCCATCGACTTCGCTCGCGACTCCCGCTCCGAAGCATTCAAGATACTCGGAAAGCGGCGACTGCAATTCGGGCAGTAGGTCCTCGGGCATGCTCATCTGTTCCACACCTCGTCTGCGTTGTCGATCAGGAACTGCGTGAAAGGTGACTCCGCTTCGGTCCCGGCGGCCCGGGCACCCAGCCACTCCGCAAGACCCCCTGGTGCGAGGGGCTGGATGCTGTAGTGTCCCTCCGGTCCTGTCTTGAATGCTCCCAACCCACCGTCGGCAAGGCAAGCCGCGCTGATGCACTGACCCTTCTTGCCCGGGCTAATCGCCCGCTCGATCGTGTTGAAGGAGGAGAGTCCATCGGTGTCGGCAAAGCGCGGGGTGAGGTTGTTCGGCGTCTGCGAGCCGTTGATGTACAAGTTCCCCGACTCAAGCGGACCGGCTTCGGCGGCAGCTACGTTCCGTGGTTTGATCCCGGCTTTGAGCCCGGTCGCGCCGCTGGCAATTTCGAGGAAGTGCGCATACGTCGAGCCGACTGCGTCGGCGTCCTTCGCGTCCCACGAGTTCCCCCAATGCGCCATCAAGCTCGAGTGAGTCATCTGAGAGAAGTAGTCACCCACAGACTTGTCGCCCTTGAGGACCGAGACTCCGGCCTTGGCCTGCGACCACCACGCTGAACCAACGTCCGTCGCGGTGTTCCACGCTTGGCCGTATTGTCCGGCGAAACCCTTGGGGTTCGTGACGAGCAACTTCGTCGACTTGAAGAACATGACCGGGCCGATCATGTTGACCGCATCGGTCGCCGCCGTCTTCCACACCGCTTTCACGACGCCCTTCGCGAACTTCGCGGTGAAAGGCTTCACTTGAGGCTTGGCACGCGGCACATCGGCGTAGTCAAACTGACCGAGCGGCTTGAGCCCACTCGCGTCGGTGAACACCACGGGGTTGTTGTCCGCGTAACGGTAGGGGTCGAGGGTTCTGGGGTCGCCGGGGTTCATCAACGGGTCCGGTGACAGGAACCGTGACAGCACTGGGTCGTAGTAGCGGGCGTTCAAATACGTCAAACCCGTGCCCGTCGAGCTCGCACCCGTGCCTTCGATGCGGTCCTCAACCTGACCCAACCAACCCCTATCGACAGCGGTGTTGTCCGCGCCGCGCAGTTCCCCGTACGGGGTGTAGGAGGTGCGGGTAATCAACGACGCATCGGACAGCGTTGCCGCCACCATCGCCCCACCCGTCGTGGTGGTGACGGGCATGACCACGTTGGTGGAACCCTGCTCGTCACCGAGCATCAACGACAGTTTCCCGTCATTGGTGCGCACCGCGACCGTGGAACCCGCAAACGTGTAATACCTCGTCGCGGTCAGGTCACCCGTCGAGGTGGCCGCCGTGTTCGGGTCATCGACCTGCCCCGACGCAACATACGCCGACGCCGTGCCCACACCCTCAGCATCGGCAACACGTGCCTGAAGCACCCTTTGGCCCGACGCGTCATAGGCGTAGACCACACGTCCGCCCTGACCATCAGACTCGGTGAGCGAACTCGTCACATCCCACGTCAGGTTGGTGGTCACGCCGTCAACGGTGCGGGACACCGTCCTACCAGCATCGTCATACGTGAAACTGTTGACATCGGAGCCCGTTGACACCGACGTGGCGGCCGCCGGGTGAGCAGCATCCGCATACGCATACGTCGAGGTCGCGGCAGCAATGCCTGCACCCTTCACAAGGCTCGTAATACGCCCACCTGGAGAGTAAGCCCACGCGGCCGCATACGCCGTATCCGACGCATCCCAACCCGTGACCGTGTCATCCGCCGGTGCGGCGCCCCCACACGTGGGAACACTCGCATCCGCCACCGTCCACGCAGACGCCAAACGGTTGAAACCGTCATAACTGAAGCACTCCGCCGTGACCTGACCAGCACCAACAGCGCCGTCAGCCACAGGAACCTCAGCCGTGGACTGCACAATACGGCCCATCACATCCCGCACGAAGGCGTCCTTTTGCACAAACACCGTCTGCGGTGAGCCAGACTCCACTATCGGGAACGACGCCGACAAACCCGTGAGAGCGCGAGTCACCGGATCCCACGTGTAGCTTCTGGTCACGTCATTGCCATACGACCGCGATAACATCTGCCCCGTACCCGAATAGGACACACCCGTCACCAACGGAGTCAAAGAAACCGGTGTCGTGACCGCAGCATCTGGATCCGGCTCACTAATCGTGAAAGTCTGCGCCAAACCTGACGTACGGAAGCCCGTGGTGAGCGTTTCCGCAGGCAATCCCTCGATCTTGGGAAGCCCAACAGTGATCGGCTGACCAATCGCGTCACACAGCGCCGACATCACCGTCGTCAGATCACCACGCATGGCGCGTTCTACATTCGCGTGAGACCGTAGTATTCGCAGTACTCATCAACGCTACCCTTCCAAAGCCTGCGAATCTCAAATATCGGCCAGCCGTCAAGCTGGAGGGAACTCGTGTCGAAATGCTCGATCGGCGAGGACACCACCCCGCCGAGATCGAGCGCAAATGCTTCGGCGGCCTCTCGCAGGTGAAGAGCCACGTTCTCGCCATATGGGTCGATGTGCTGGACCACTATGCACTCCTGCGACCCACCGCCCGTGCGCACCACGAAACGCGAAGTCAAAGTCGTAGGCATGAGCCCCCGTGAGGTCATCGCGGCCACTGTTCGTGGGCCAGGCTTAAGGTCACGCGTGCCGTCGCCGTACTTGGCGCGCAGCATCTCCTCTACATCCTGTGCCTTGGATGAGCGCCCCTTCGAACTGCGCGAACGCACCGGCTCGTAGACGTACACAGGCTTGTCACCGCCGCGCCGCTCTACCGCGCGTTCCGCCACCTCATCCAACAGCTCCGCTGCTGTCCATTCGTTTTCGTTGACCGGCGTCGGGGTGCCTGCCACGACGGAAGCCACCGTTTCACGCCCCTTCGCCACCACGGCCAGTCGCCACCACAGGAATGAGTCCGACCCGAAGTAGGGCTTCTCGAAAGCTGCTCCCGCGATCGCCTCGGTCTTGAGGGAACGAAGCACGTGAAAGCACCTACGTGCGAACGTCTCAATCTCCCCAACGGGCCGCTCAGCCAGCGCCGCCTCCAACGCATCGATTCCTTCATGAGTTGCCTCACCACCCAAACCCTCAAGCAGGGCCCAGAAGTCGTCCTCGTCCATAGGAACGACGTCACTGAGGTTTCGCACTACATGTGCGGTGGGCTGTGTTTCCCTGTTGCCTGCAAAGAAATCGCCCACCGAGAACGAGGGCTCGTCCGAACCCGGTATCGCCCGCGAATAGATAAACGCGGGATCCCATCCCGGTAAGTCCCGGAACTCCTGCACATCGACAAAAAGAGCCCCGTCAGGGAACCCCGCGAGATAGTCGCCGGGCTCCCACTCCTCAACGAGCCACACAGTGAACCACTCGTTCACCGATGAGCCTTTGCGCGCTACCAAGCGCGAGATGAACCCACTAACGCGCTCGGGGAACACCCTGCCATTCGACGAGACAAGGTCATTTTCCATAGAGGTTCCCTGCCGGTAGGTGGCCGTAAGTTGACGCGTACTCGGCAATGTAGCCCGTTTCCTCACCGCGCGCTCAAAAAACGGTCGGGGCCAGACTGCCCCACCATCGGTTGGCTTTTTGATCTGACCCTTGGTTCGGCCACCAGCCCGGGGTACCGTCGTTCGCTACTCATCCGGACGAAGTATCCGGGACTGGCGGTCCGGTGAGCGTCTGGTCGCCACCGATGAACTCGATCCACGATCCTTGCGGCGTTGCGTGGCCGCACGCGCCAACCAGAATCGACTCCCAGTCGGCAACGCCGAAGCGCTGAGAAGGTAGCACGACCACGTCACCCGCAGCCATCGAGACCACCACGAAATTGTGGTCGTCGACTCGCCATGTTCCGTCCGCGGTGACACGAGCCGCCGTATCCGGATCACAGTCCTCTCCGTTGGATAGGGGCATCGAGGTCACAGACGCCCGCCCGTCTGGATACAACTCAAGTCCCACCTCGGAGTTCCGTAGGTCGAGCCACGTCCCGAAGAAGTCGGGAGCCCCAGTACCCGACACCTCTTTTGTTGAACATGAACTCAAGGCCATGACAGCGAGCGCCGTCGTCGCCAACGCACGGGGGACGACGCCCGCCCACGCACGACCGAAGAGCCTGGATCTCATGTGCCTATGCCTCCTAGACCGTAGGCCGAGTCTTACCCGCGTCTACCAAATCGCCAGCCACGAACCTCGCACCAAACCTGACTCACTGTGTTGGCGCAAGGACCTTCTAGCCACGCTTCCGGAAAGCCTTAATCCTTGCTCGGAGCCAAGATCACCGCAATCTCAACGTCGTCGACGAACGATATCGGGAGGTCGAGCGGTGCCTGGTCCGATGAGAAATGAACGATCACCCGAACGCCATCCGTGGTCCCCGCTAGTCCCTGAAGTTGCGTTGAACAAAAGACCTGTGCCACACCGACGGGCTCGCAATCCCACTGGATGTCGGTCCCCGCACCAACCTCCGCCGCCACCTGGTCGATGAACACTCGCACGTCACCCTCATCACCCCCACCCCGCGCAGAGAAACACGACGCCAAGAGCGAGTCAGCACTTTCTGGCACCGTGAATGCCGGTACGTCGGCGCACGGCACAACCACTATCGCGTCTGGGCGCTCGATGGCGTCAACTTGCCTTGCCAGCTCGCTACGCGCACTCGACGTTGGAGGTGTCGCACACGCCGTCGCGATCAAGGCGATCGTCGCACTAAGGAGAATCAAACTCACACGGCCAGTCGCCAGTCGAAGTTGTTCAAACATCTTAGATACCAGCTTCTTAGTAGTTGCCGGATGGTAAGAGTTCCACCACGGATGGCACAGTGAGCGTGGCATGGGGATGTAGCACCCCGTCTGTCATGCCATACGTCTGAGCCGTGACCCCTGTTGCGCGATAGAACTCGTCCCGGCCGGCGATTTGCACGGTCAACAACAACTCACCGCCAATATCGTATGCCGCGTAGCCGGACAGCAGTCCCGAATTGTCGAACTGCGTTTCAAACCCACCTGCCTGACCGGTTGGTGAAAACCCTTCCAGAGACGATGATCGCGGAGCATTCTTCAGTATTTGCCCGATTGACAACACCGGGATGCCGTTCATAAGGGCAGCTTGCCGAACAGGTGCTAGCAAATAGGCCTTATAGCCGAGACCGACAAAGTCCCCGATTACAGGAAATAGCGCGGCAGCCGACACTCCGCAGTCGAGCCAATTTTTCTCGCGGCAATACCAAGCCGCATTGCCGACGTCTGCTGCTCCCCCGACCACGGGGAGGTATCCCGCCATATCGAGAACGACATGACCCGTGTTTTGCTCACCGTAGATCGCGTCATACGACTGTGCACTCACGATCAGAGGAGGCAACTCGCGGTCCCTGGCCCCAGCATCATCGCGGCACATCCCCCAGCGCTCACAAAAACTCTGGTCCCCGAAATTGATACGTTCCTTCTCTCGGGGCGAAAGGGCATTCGAGGGCTTGGTAGGCGTAGGTGCGGGCTTGGGCTTCGGAGGAGACGCCTTCACCGTACCGTTGTTGGTGATATTGCACCCCTTACCAGCGCAGTCGTACTGGCCAATGGGCCTAAGTCCACTCGCATCCGTGAACACCACGGGGTTGTTGTCCGCGTAACGGTAGGGGTCCAGGGTTTTGGGATCGCCCGGATCCATTAACGGGTCCGGTGACAGGAACCGTGACAGCACTGGGTCGTAGTAGCGGGCGTTCAGATATGTCAGGCCCGTGCCCGTCGAGCTCACACCCGCGCCTTCGATGCGGTCTTCAACTTGACCCAACCAACCCCTATCGACAGCGGTGTTGTCCGCGCCGCGCAGTTCCCCGTACGGGGTGTAGGCGGTGCGGGTAATCAACGACGCATCGGCCAAGACCGCGGGCGCCATCGCCCCACCCGTGGTGGTCGTAACGGGCATGACCACGTTGGTGGAACCCTGCTCATCCCCCAGCATCAACGACAGCTGCCCGTCGTTGGTGCGCACCGCGACCGTGGAACCAGCAAACGTGTAATACCTCGTCCCACTCACGTCACCTGTGGACGTGGACGCCGTGGTCGGGTCATCAACCTGCCCTGATGCCACATACCCAGTCGCGTCATAAGCGAAGACCGCGTGCCCACCCTGACCCACAGAGTCGATGAGTGAACTCACGAGCTTTACATCTCTACCATTTTGTAGACACGCGCTTCTACTCATTGGTAGTCTCTTGTCAGACAAGGGAGACACACATGCGAGCGACCGATGCCGTCTGGCGCACCCTCGCAGACCACGCGTTGCGGGGTGATCGGCACTGGAAGAACACGCCCGACCTCGCGTGGGCTGCGGGAGTGGGCGACAAGCTCGCCTATAAAGCACTACAAAAACCCACAGGCATCGGCGCCGTAACACGCCATCCAGCCGGAGGATTCAGCGTCACCGATCCCGAGCGCGTCGTCACGTTGCTCGCCGCCGCACGCAGCCTGGCGCACGCTCGCACCACCACCTTTGAGGCAGCCCAAGAAGCCCTTCTCCACGCGCCGGTCTACGCCCTCGGCGGCACCCGCGCGGCCGCCCACCACCTGGCAGGCCGCAACACGATCGCCGACCACGCCCCAGCGATCATCTACCTCGCCGCGGGCGTCCCACTGGCCGACCTACCCCCAGGCGACGGAGCCTTGGTGTTCACAGCAGACGACCACACTCTCGCCACATGGGCCGACGGCTATACCAGCGCCGCGCAGACCTACGCCGATCTCTTTGCCCAAGCGGGATGGCAATCAAGCGAGTTCCGACGCGCACTGTGGCACGCGTGGTTCTCCGTCGACGACTGGGCACAAGCGGAGGCGCAACATGCCTGAACTTCCCCTCGACGACGAGGGCCACCTACGCCTCGTTCTCGACTTCCTAGGCCACGAACTGGAACCATCCATCCTCATCGGCGGCTGGGCCACCGTCGCCCGCGTGGGAGGCGAGATCAGCCACGACATCGATCTCATCATCGGCCCGCCCGACGTGCGAGACAAGGTCCGAGCAACACTGAGCGAACTGTCCGAATCCCACCACCTCCAGGGCGTCAAATGGCGCGGCAACTTCGAAGGCGTCCACGTCGACGTCTACATTCCCCATCAATCACAACTGGGCGGCAAACTCCGCCTCAAGGTCGAAGTCCTCGCCGAACACACCGAACGACTCCCAGACAGCGCGTGGCGCCTACTCACCATCGAGGCCCACACCATCTCCAAAATTGCCGCCCTGCTCGACCGCCCCGACACCGAGAAAGGCTTCAAAGACGCACGGGAGATCTTGCGCCTGCTTGAGCTCGGCGTCGAACCCGCCACCGCAGCACGCATCCTCATCGCCGCTTCTGCCACTCCCGCGACCGAGCTGCCCGGGCTCATCGACACCGCGTTCACCCTGCTCACACCGAGATCAGGCGCAAACAAAACCCAACGCGAACGCATCCGCCGCTGGCAACGCGAATGGGCCGCCGCACTCACATGCCAACTCAGCACCGAAGAGCGACCCCGCCCCACGCTCGAGTAGCAGCGGCGGTGCCGGAGGCGGAGACGGAGGCCCGACTGCGTCACCCCGCCGAAACTCACGCCACACCGCGTCACGTGGAAGCCATTTCCACCGACCACGCCGCCGCAATCTTCGAATGGCTCGACGGCTTCTACAACCCGAGCCGGCGCCACAACGCACTATGAGACGAGCACGGCAGAGCCATCAGCCCCGCCCGCGTTCAAACCCTTCACAACCGTGCCACAACTGCGGCGTGTTCAACACACAAAACCCGTCCGGGAAAAAGAGGTTCCCTGCGCAGGCACCTAGCCGCCCTCGACCAACTCGACCGCGACGAACACGCCACGATCACCAACGTCATCGACGCACTCGTCACCCAAGCCAAACTCCGCCTCATCACCACCGGAGCCAGCTAAGAACTCCGGCTGTCAGCACAGCTCTGCGTGACTAGCCGAACAACTCCTTCTCGACCACCCGGCCCAGCGCCTTGAGCCGCTCGTGGGTCGCGGGCCATTCCTCGGGCGAGAACAGGCTTTCGATCTCTCCGAGGTGCTCCTCAATGAACTGGGCATCGGACTCGTCCAAAACCGCAGACTCTCTGCACTCCCCCGTCATGAGCCTGCGCACCCGATACTGCGAATGCCAGTGCCGCTCTTTCGAGGGGTCCGACTCTAGGGGCTGGAGGTCGAGAGACAACTGGCCCCGGTCGCTGATGTACCGTAGCCGCAGTCGCGCACCTTCGACGACGAGAAGGGCTCCCGAAAACTCGCCGGATACCACCGAGCCCGCAATGCGGTGGCGGCCGTCACGCCACAGGAACCCCATGTGGGCGGCGATGAACTGAAGGATTCTCGTCATGTCATCCGCTCGGTTTCAGGGCCCACTGTTTGACCCATTGATAGCCGTTGTCCAGGAGGTGCTGCGTCTCACGGGCAAGGTAAGCCCCAGGATTGATTGATCCCTTGGGGACGGTGGAATATACCGAGTCTCCAGCCGCGATCCGCCCGTCCAGGGAGTGCCGGTGGAGTGCCCAGGGGTCCTGTCCGCGCGCGCCCAGGGCATCCCACTTGTCCCCGATGCTGAAGTAACTTGCTCTCCTCGCCTCAGCACTCGCGACGTAACCCGGGTAGCTGCCGATGACCGTCCTGCCACTGTTGACGACGTTGGCGTCGACGAGAGCCGTCAGATCGCTCGACAGCCCGGTGTTTGCGGCAACAGATTTCGGCCACAAGACAGAGAGCGACCCCGTGGCGGTCGCTACCATCCCCTGGCCGACATCGGGCACACTGCGCGACTCGGCGGGCGCTGCCTCGCTGGTATGCGCCTGCACACTGTGGACGGCACCGTCATACGTGTGCGCCGATGTGGCGACGAAGTGCGCGCCCACGGTTCCAGGTGCCTCTTGCGCGAGGGCAGTTGCGGCGAGCGGGAGGAAGACCCTAGACAGCACCAGCACCAGCACCATGGTCGCGCTGAGGAACAGAACCACCGAACGCGAAGACTCGTGAAATGTCCACCGCGCCAGGTCGGCGGGTTGCGAACGTGTGAGTCCGAAGGCCATCGACTTAGCCTTCCACTGCACTCTCAGCGATCCACTCGGCATACTTGGGATCGGCCGACAGGGCGGCACCAGTCACGCGGAGGTCCGCGACGAGCTCGGCATCCAGAGGAACCGAGAACTCGTACACCTGAGTGGCGATGATCTCGTAGGCCACGAGATGCTCACCAACGCGAATCAGAATCGCGAGGTCACCGAGAGCGCGCTCGGAGAGTACTTCGCCTAACCCCTTGAGCGCCCTCCAAAGAACGTCTTCAACTCCCGCGCGATCGTGGATGTCGCTCATGGCGCTACCGGAAAGGCCGTGATGATGCCCTCACCGCCCGGTTGGATGACAACACGGATCGTCACACCGCCGCGCACTCCATCGACCGTGTAGATCACTGGCGTACCCGCTCGGGTCAACGCTTGCCCCGCCGGACCCGTCTGCTGCACCCAAGAGAGCGCCGGGTCCGTTGCGATGTCCGAGACGTTACGCATGATCTGGGAGTCCGACCAACTCTGTGGGAACCACGTGTTCCCGGCTTCACCACCGTACCTGTGTCCGTCAAGAATGTGCTGCGTTCTGCTCCGACTCGCGAGGTTCACCAGGTCATCCGCGCTGTTTGCGGCTTTGCTGGCCGGTGTGCTTCCCGCGCGCAGTTTCAAGAGCTTTGGCCCGAAGATGACAGCGCCGCCAGAGCCTGTGTAGCTGGCCCAGTAATAGAATCTGCCTCGTTCTGGTGAGTCGCCGTCCCACACGGGCACACTCGGAATCGGCGGTGGTGGCCCGCTTGTGACAGTTGACCCCAGCCAGATTGCGCCGTTGGCGGTTGAAATACCGGCGTTGAGGGCCCCGCCAAGGAAATTCACGGCCAATTTTGGGAGGAACAGCCAGTCACCGCTTGTCTTGGCGACCTTATGCGGACGCTTCGGACCGTTCATGCCGCGGTCGTACTCGCGGTTGTTCCCACCCTTAAAGACATCCGGGAGGATCGGGTTTAGCTCGACGCCTATGGTGCCGTAGTAGCAGGCATCCTGATCGCGGGCGCCGCCGGAGGCGCAGGCGGGCCTGAGCCCGCTCGCATCGGTGAACACCACGGGGTTGTTGTCCGCATACCGGTACGGATCCAGGGTTCTGGGGTCGCCAGGGTTCATCAGCGGGTCCGGGCTGAGGAACCGTCCGAGTACGGGGTCGTAGTAGCGGGCGTTCAAATACGTCAAACCTGTGCCCGTCGAGCTCGCACCAGTTCCCACGATGCGGTCCTCAACCTGACCCAGCCAGCCCCGATCCACCGCGAGGTTGTCTGCACCACGCAGCTGCCCGTACGGGGTGTAGGAGGTGCGAGTGACGCCCGATGCATCGGCCAACGTCGCCGATGCCAGGGTGCCGTCAGTTTGAACGGTCACGGGCATGACCACGTTGGTGGAGCCCTGCTCGTCACCGAGCATCAACGACAGTTTCCCGTCATTGGTGCGCACCGCGACCGTGGAACCAGCAAACGTGTAATACCTCGTCCCCGTCAGGTCACCCGTTGCGGTGGACGCCGTGTTCGGGTCATCGACCTGCCCCGACGCAACATACGCCGACGCCGTGCCTGGCCCGTTGGCATCGGCCACCCTGGCCTGCACCACCCTTTGCCCGGACGCGTCATAGGCGTAGACCACACGCCCGCCCTGACCATCAGACTCTGTCAGGGAACTCGTCACATCCCACGTCAACGAAGTGGTCACACCATCCACGGTGCGGGACACCGTCCTACCAGCATCGTCATACGTGAAACTGTTGACATCGGAGCCCGTTGACACCGACGTGGCAGCCGCCGGGTGAGCAGCATCCGTGTATGCGTACGTCGACGTGGCCGCAGAAGCACCTGCACCCTTCACAAGGCTCGTGATACGCCCACCTGGGGAGTAAGCCCACGTGGCCGCATACGCCGTATCCGACGCATCCCAACCCGCGGCCAGGTCATCAGCAGGCGCCGCACCACCACAGGTGGGAACACTCGCATCCGCCACCGTCCACGCAGACGTCAAACGGTTGAAACCGTCATAACTGAAGCACTCCGCCGTGACCTGACCAGCACCAACAGCGCCGTCAGCCACAGGAACCTCAGCCGTGGACTGCACAATACGGCCCATCACATCCCGCACGAAGGCGTCCTTTTGCACAAACACCGTCTGCGGTGAGCCAGACTCCACTATCGGGAACGACGCCGACAAACCCGTGAGAGCGCGAGTCACCGGATCCCACGTGTAGCTTCTGGTCACGTCATTGCCATACGACCGCGATAACATCTGCCCCGTCCCCGAATAGGACACACCCGTCACCAACGGAGTCAAAGAAACCGGTGTCGTGACCGCAGCATCTGGATCCGGCTCACTAATCGTGAAAGTCTGCGCCAAACCTGACGTACGGAAGCCCGTGGTGAGCGTTTCCGCAGGCAATCCCTCGATCTTGGGAAGCCCAACAGTGATCGGCTGACCAATCGCGTCATACCCTGCCGTCGTGGTGTACACCGTGCCAGACAGGTCTCCCAACAAATCGGGAGCCGATGCAGGCGACGACGGCAATGTCACCGTCGACGACACCGGACGATGCAAAGCGTCATACGCCACCGACGACACCGTCGTCAGATCCCCCAACGACGTGTGCGTTGTCGACGTCGACAACCGCAGCAACCCCAAGTCTTGTGCAGGCTCCGGGTTGACAGCATCGGCAACGTCCGCAGGATTCACATATTTCCACGTTGCCGAAGACGACCCACCCGTGGTGCGAGAGACCATCCGACCCAGCACGTCATAACCCATCGTGATAACGCCCGCATCAGACGTCACCGACGTGGACTGACCATTCGCGTCGTACGCGTAGAACGTGGAGCCCGCATTCGGATCCACCATCGCCGTGCGCTGACCGGCAAGATCCGACTCAAACACCGTCGCCGCACCCTCAGAATCCGTCACCGACACCTGCTGGAACCCCACCTTGTCAGCAGCCGTCAACGTCGAATACGCATAAGTGGTGGTTTGCGAGGGACCTGGGTGAGCCGCATCCGGTGCGGTCGTCTTGGACACGACGCGACCAAGAAGGTCCGATGTGGTTGTGGTCTCAGCTCCGTTGGGCGCCGTCACTGAGGACGAGAGGCCGTTGTACACACTAGTGGACGTCACCTGAGTGCCATCCACCGCCAGCGGCGCCCCGTTGACCACCGAAGTGGACGACGTCGTGCGGCCCAAAGTGTCATACCCATAGGTCGTTGCCGCTGGGATGGTAATCAGAGCCGCGTTCACCAGCTTGGTGAGCCCTCCACCCGTGATCACCGTTGCACCGTCGGACACAAAGAATGGCGCCGTGGACCAGGCCACTTGACCCAGCGTGTTGTAACGGGTGGCGGACACTGTGCGACCAGCACTGCCGTCGGGAGCCACCGAGTGTTGCTCGATGGCACGGCCAAACCCGTCCAGGAAGGTGAAGGAGCGACGCTGTGAACCCGCAAGCGCGGTCGTTGGGAATGTGGTGCCGTTGTCACCCACGAACGCCGCCGTGGTGACCACCGCAGGGGTGGAACGGAGCGTGGGCCCGTTGGCATAGACGTCGTACCGATACATCACCGTAGGGATGTTTGTCGCGAGGCTAGGGGTTCCCTCTTGACCCCACTGGGCAGGAGACCAGCCAGCGGTCATGAGGCCCAGGCCGTCGTATTTATAGTGGGTCCAATCCCCGGCGGTTGCACCCTGGGACTTCACTGTGTTCCCGTGACCACGCTCAGTCCAGGTCTTGGCCGTGGCCCCCAGAGCGCGGTTCACCGTGGTGGTCCACAGCGCCGCGTCTGTGCCGTAATCCCATTGGACCGATTCCTCGATATTAGTGTCCCATACGGCTTCTGCCGCGTCCCAGCTCCAACTGGCATCCTCGGGCGCATTCGCAATCTCGTTGGGCATCCAGGCCCTCAGGATTCGACCACGTGCATCGTAATCCGCTTTGGCGGTGACGAACGCTGACTCAGTGGAGTAGCTGCGTTCCTCAGTCACCAACCCACGCGTAGGCGTGGCCGATGTGGATCCGGGTGTGGCACCGTCGTAACCGACCTCAATCCTGGAGGTCAGGATGCCCCCGGCGCACGTGCCATCGAACGACCGCGAAGCGACGGGCACCACCATGTACGGGGTGGTGCTCTTCGCATAGTCCGTGACCGAGCACTGGGTCTTGCTGGGCGATGACGCGTTGTCAGACGCCGTGGATGTTGACTGCAGGGGTAGGTACGTGGCGGCATCAAACGTCGTTGTGGACGTGGACGTTGCGGTCCATGTGCCCTCGTACGTCTTCGACTCAGTGCCGGTTTGCTGTACCACGTGCGGGTTGTGTTCCGCCGTCACGCCCGTGCTATCCCACGACGGTGTAGATAGTCCTGTCACCGTATACGTGACCTTCGACGTCGACACAGTCACCCCGGCGCCGTCGATGGTCTTGGAAGACTCCAAACGGCCCTGGATACGCGTGTCCGTGTCTGTGCGTGAAGCGCCATCATGGAGCGACACCAAGGTGCCCCCCGTGCCACGGAAGTACTGGTTGGTGCTGGTCGTGGTTGTGCTTGGAACCACAGGCACATCCACCGGCGACACGATCGTTGTCCAGCCGCTATCGCCACCGCTCCACAGTTTGCGAGCGCCTGATGCCCCCTGCATCAACAAGTCGGCCTTGCCATCACCCGTGAAATCGACCATTCCCAAACCAGCGAGGGTCGCATCAGCTGGTGCAGTCATCGGTACCCACGTCCCCGTGCCCCCGGATGAGTATTTCCAGGTCCCATCCGCGTTCTGGGTGACCACGTCGGTCTTTGCGTCGCCGTCGATCTTGGCAAAACCAAGCGCGGACAGCGGCACGGCGGAGTCGCTGGAGAGGTTCACGTAGCTCACGGCACCACCCGACGAATAGACCCATTGGCCAGCCGACTTGCGCGCGAAGACGTCCGTCTTGCCATCGCCGTTGAAGTCACCGAACCTCAAGTCTGAGACTGGCGTAGCCCCCTCTGTCGCAATGTTGATGTACCCACCGACACCAGCCGACGAGTAGCGCCATTGGCCCGCCGCGGTTCGACTGAAGATGTCCGTCTTGCCATCGCCATTGAAATCACCGAACCGAAGATCAGACAATGGTGTGCCGCTGTCGCTGGTGAGGTTGGTGTAGCCACCGACCCCTCCAGACGAGTACCGCCATTGACCCACAGACGTGCGAGAGAACACGTCGGTCTTTCCATCACCATTGAAGTCGCCAAAACGGAGATCCGCCAAGGGCGTGCCACCATCGATGTTGAGGTTGACCCAGGGGCCAGTCCCGCCGGATGAATACTTCCATTGGCCGGCAGCGCTGGCCGTAAAGAGATCGGCCTTGCCATCACCGTCGAAGTCGCCGGAATGCAAGTTGGCGGCAGGGACCACGGGTGACTCTGCCACCGGGATAGCAGCCTGCGCTACGTCCGCCATGGTCGATGAGACTGTCAAGAAACCGCGGTAAGAACTGAAGGTGAAGTTCTCCCCTGCCGACCCCGGCGCGTGCAACACCGAATCAGCCTTTGCGTACGCCGGGCTACCTCCATAAATGAAGGTGGTGGGCTGGTCGGGTTGGCCTCCCACGAGGTCCACCTGGTTCACCTTCGTGACCACGTAGTTGTGGTATCGCTCGGTGTCCGAGCCCTTCTTGATAGCGAAACACAACTGGTTGTTCGCAGCGGAGTTGACGTGTGTAGCGGAATGCGCCGTGTTCCATGCTGCCCAGTCGGTCCCGTCCATGCCGTTCTGTGGGCACACCTGCGTTGGCAGCGAACCCGTCAAAGATGAGGGCTGGCCCGCTTGCGCATAGGTGACATCGACACGGCCACCCAAGTCTGTCCACACGTTGGCGATACGCATACGGTCCATTGCTCTGGTCGCATTACCACCAGCGGCGGGAGTGGGATCCCAATCGACCCTGTTGTTGAGCCTGACGCCCGTGAACTTAGTCATGTACGTGTCGACATCGTCTTCCGATCCGGGTCCTCCCCAGCCACGGGTATAGACACTGTCCAGCCACATTGTCCGGGCAGAGCGGTCCCTAGTGGTCGGGAACGCCGAGATGAACTGAGTGGTTTCCACGGGAACCCAAGCGTTCGCCGCATCGCGGGCAGACGTGTTGATCTGGTTAAGCCTTACGGTCGAGAAATAGGTAGGCGCATTTTGCAACGGGCCGCACGACGCCCCCGTGCAGATGAGATCGACTGGGACGTCGGGGTAGGACGCGGCATTCGCAAGCGTGGGTTCCTCACACGCTGTGGAGACATCAACTCCCTCCGCTAGGTCGTCCTTGAACTGGCCGCCTTCCACACAGCGCTTCACTAGATCGAACTCGACCGTTGCCTCGGGGGTCGAGACTCGGCCAGTCGTCACGTCGAACACTTGGCCATAGTCCACACGGGCGAGCTGGGTGTCGCGAATGTAGTTGTAGGTCGTGGTGCCGCTCGTGTACTGGTTCGGGTCCTGCATGTAAAAGTATGTTGATGCGTTGCTCGACGCATCTACAGCCAGATCTAGGTAGAACCGATATGCCTGGTGAGAGATGGCATTCCGGGTCGCGCCAAATCCGGGTTCACCTGTGTTGTTCCCCAGGACGGGCTCATATGCGACGGACTTAGACGTCCCGACAACGCCCTCTGCGTTTGAGGGATTGAAACCAAAGTAGTAGACCGAACCATCCTGGGTCTCGACCTTGAAATACTCGCCGTCGTCGTCGCCGTTGGTGGATGGCACGACGGTTTGCAAGAGTTTGGTGACTTTGAGCGTCGGGTCGGACGCCGCCGTAAAGGTCTCTTCGAGACCCGAGGTCGCGACGTAGACCAGCTCCTCTACGTTGCCCTGGAGCGACATCACGTAGGCGGCTGCTCCCGGATTACCGGCGTAGGGCGAATCCCAGCACATCTCCGGTGTGGTCCCACCGTCATCAGTACACGGCTTGTACAAACGCTCGATATAGCTGGTGGGCATCGACCAGCCCTCGCCGATCACGCCCGCCTGGTTATTCGACGCAGATGTCTTGCCATCGGTCGCCTGCGAGTTGTACGCCAACGACACGTCGGGCGCCCCGCCAGCAGAGACCGGTGGCGTTGCCACCGGGATCGCATACGTGAAACCACCGGCGGGCTCTGTGACACCCCAGGTACCCTTGGGCGCGAGGTCCGTCGCTGTGAAGGATCCCGAGGCCGAACTTGCGCCCGAAACCGCTGCGATCACGCTGCCGCCCAGCGTTGACGATGCCAGTGGTAGTCCGTTTGTGGAAATCAGGCCGCTAGTCAAAGCGCCTGTCCCCAGGTCAACAAGTTTGGGCGCACTCATGCGGCCCGCAATATCGACCACGCTCAACGCTGACGCCGGCACGTAGGCGCGCAGCACTCCATCAGCCTCGTGGCGGGTCTCCAACTCCACACCGACAAGACACTCGGCCACATCAGGAGTGGTGAGGGCGCAAGCGGGGAGAACTACAAGACTGAGTCGGTCACCGTAGTCTCCGCCAAATGCGTGTGCCACACCTGACGCATCAAAGGCGACGTCAATCCAGCCTGGCTCGAACCCCGTATTGAGGCGCAACTCCGCCGCAAAAGCTGCCCCAGGAATCGCGCCGTCAGCCAGTTGCGGGCTGACCGTCACCGCGACGTCGTCTCCCGTGCGGGCGCGAGGAAAAGCGTCGGCCAAGAGGTCGGGGCGTCCGGCAGCATTGAACGCGGTGCCGTCATCACCAAGCAAGGCCCCCGTGAGGTCCCGTAATGGCGCGACAGCAGCGCCAACAAACACTGAATCGGCGGCCGCGATATCTATTTCGGCACGAGCTGCAATGGCGGCGTCGAGTGCACGTGGTGTACCTACCTGAACCTGCTCTTCTGAGGGCGCTGGTGCAACAATTTCCTCCACATCGAAGGCATCTGCCGCAGCCGCTGATGCCACATCGGAGGGTATGCCAAGCGACTGCGATGGCACCGTCGTCTCTGGCTCGTTCCCGGGTGTCACATCTCCGTCGACGATGAGAGGCCCGTCAGATAGCACGATTTCCGAAGGGCCTTCCGGCGAGTCGTCAGAGGCCTCGCCGTCAACAGAGGCGCCATCTGTGGCCGCATCAGCGGGGGCGGAGTCAATCGGATCCAAAGGGGCACTAGAGGGCTCGACCACTGGGGTCAAAGTCGGACTCGGGGATGGATCAGCGACTGCCTGAGCAGGAATACTCGTGACCACGAGGGCCACCAACGTGCCCACGGCAGCCCACATCCAACGCTGCGGCAAAGAGTTCTTCTCGTTCACGATTCCCCTCATGAGACAGCATCCGTAGCGTCGTCACCAGTCGTTGGCAGTTCTCTTAACGTTCTTACGGGGCCTTCAAATTGCCCAGGAGGGATCACGGGGTCTCCAGCCAAGTGCCCATCAAACGCCCGCACCTCGACCGTGTAATCCCCATCTGCTGAGATTGCGTACGGCAACGTGAGAATCGAAATGCCCGATCCCTGAACCTTGGACCCTGGCACCGAATCCATGATCACGATTCCGTTAGGCCCGCCCTGCCTCACGGTGAAGAGTGCCCACACCTGGCCACCGGCAACCCCATCAGGGTCGCTGACAGCTGCGGCAAGCACCGGCCGCGCGTTCGCTGTCACTGTTCCGCTCAATGCCTGGTTGTCCACCGTCACGTTTGTCGGAACGTTAGGCGCGCTCTTTGTGTGGAGCATCCAGTTCACATTGCCCATGGTCTTGACTGGGCTGGCGGTTCCCGTGTCCATCGAAGCAATCGTGTACCAATAAGACTTGCCGGGCGTCAGCGCTGTCGCGGGAACTCGGTACGGCCCCGGAGCCACCCAGGGGGACAACCATGCGGCGCCCCCGTCTGAAGATTTGAAATCGTAACGGAACAATTGGGTGGTGCCGGGCGTGTAATTGACCCCAGTCGCCTGCATCACGAGATCATCCACGTACACCTGGGTCAGGGGACCCGCCACGGGCGATGTCGGCGTCGTTCCGGTCACACCGGTCACTACTGCCGGATCCACATAGGTGAACGTCACATAGGTGCTCAGATCCTTGCGGGAGTAGATCCCATTGTTCTCCTCACCCACAAGCATGAGGTAGCTGTATTGGTCGCTATTGTTGAGGATCGATGCGACCATATCGAATACTCCGCCGTACGCGACGCCTTGGCGTGCGATCGCGAAGTCGGCGATCTTGGCGCCGTTTCCATCGAACCTGAATGCCGTCGCCCACCAGACGCTGGCCGCCTGGTTGGTGGTGGTTCCGTACGTCCAGTCGGCGACCAACGCCGCGCCCGTCACCCGCTTGCCAAAGTATGCATTCATCGGGTACCTGAGCACGGTGCGCCAAGAGCAACAGGTGCTGTTCTCTTTGGTGTTGCCGATGCGCGGGACCGAAGCGTAGTTGTATGTGAAGTTGTTCTCTTTGTACGTAGCGACCATCCCAGAACCTGGGTAGACGTTGGGATCAATCGAGACGGGGTACGTGAGGGCGGGATCGCTCAGCCACGTCAAATCGGGTTGCAGCTCCAAGGCCCAACGGCCCTCGTCAAGAGCCGTGAGCACATAGTCGACTGATGTCGAAGCCGACTCGGCCATGCCACCATCGCCGCCAGCCGAATCCCACATCGAGGGATCAGGCACATCAAAAATCACATCGCCATCCGGGCCAACGAAATGCATGCCTCCCTCGTCAGGCTGCTCCACTCGCAAACCCGGCGCTTCCAAGACCCAAACATATGTGGGCTGCGCTTCAGGGACAGATCGCAAAATCACCTTGGGGTAGATGGCCTGCTGACCCACCTCAAAAACGAGATCCGATCCGTCGATCGCTCCCTCGTAGTTCACTGCTGTTCCGTCCGCGACGTCGGCTGAAGCGGCTACCTCAGTTGCTTCGACAGAATCGGCGCCTTCAATCGACATTGACAACGAATAGCCTGCGTTCTGCACGTGAACTAGACCGGAGGCATCAGCCGAAGGTGCAAAAGCAGGCTCCAACGGGTGATCGATTGCCGCGATGACGCCGTCCTCGATAAGACTGAGTTCAGTGGAGATAGGTACCCAATCCCCCTCGCGGAGCACGCTGGAAACCTGTTGTGAAACCGTCGCCCGCATCAGACCTGTGGAATCGCGTTCAGTGACCGTGAATGCATCGCGGTCAACTTCTACCGATGTTGCCTCGTCAAATATGAACGAGTCCATTCCCACGGCTTCTTCAGGCGCCGCCACGGTGGTGGGATCGGGAGCGGCGTCATCGCTACGCACCCCCCACGCAAACGTCGCTGCAATTCCAACGACTCCTACACCAGCAACCAGCGCAAGCACCCGACCACGCATTACTACCCCTCTTCCAGCCAGTCTGGCTGCTTGTATCGCTTACAGTTCCGCTCAAAACAACCAGACGTATCGCGCGCGCTCAAATGATCAACTGGGCCAAGCCAGGGCGTCGGCAACAAGCCGATCACCTTGTGGGTCACACGTAGGCGAAGGCCGCAATGCCCGCGCGCGTACGTGTCAAAAACATGATTCCCCCCAAGGGCGTCGGTGGCCTGCCAAACGAAATGTAGCGGAACACGTCGTTCCTGGGAATACCCCATTTGTGGGGGCAGGACGCACGTCCCGGGTCGCAGACGGGACGGCCTCCCTTTTTGCCCCGGACGTGCGCCCGCCGAAGCCGCCGTCTCGGCCTGCCAGCCACTACCCTGGCAGCATGCCGTACGCACAAGACCTCGCCCTCGCCTTGAGCCTTGCCGATGCCGTTGACGCCCTCACCATTGCCGGGTCGCTCGGAGAGTTCGCCGTCGAATTCAAGGCCGACGACACCCCCGTCACCGCGATCGATCGCGCCGCCGAGCGGCTCATCAGGGAACGCCTCACCGTGGAGCGCCCAGCCGACACCATCGTGGGCGAAGAGTTCGGCACTACTGCAGGTAAAGCGGCCGGCACCGCGACCGGCTCATCCTCTCGCCGCTGGGTCATCGACCCCATCGACGGCACCAAGAACTTTGTGCGCGGCGTCCCCGCGTGGGCCACGCTCATCGGCCTCATCGTGGACGGCGTAGCCGTCGTGGGAGTGGTGAGCGCCCCCGCGCTTGGCCGCCGTTGGTACGCCGCCCAGGGATCGGGCGCGTGGACCGTCACCGCACTGCCCGGCTACCCCACCGAGCCGCGACGGATCTCCGTCTCCGACACGTCGAGCCTGGCCGATGCCTTTGTCTCGATCAGCTCGCTCTCCGGCTGGGAGGACGCAGGCCAGTTGGACCCCATCCTTGATCTCACTCGCGCCACCGGCAGGATGCGAGGGTTTGGCGACTTTTGGAACTACATGCTCGTGGCCGAGGGTTCCGTTGACATCGCGTGCGAGCCCGAGCTCGCGCTCCACGACATGGCTGCCCTAGTACCCATCGTCACGGAGGCGGGCGGCGCCTTTACAGCGCTCGACGGAAGCGCCGGCCCGTTCGGAGGGAACGCACTCGCCACAAACGGCGTGCTCCACGACGAGGTCTTGGCTCTTCTCGCACCGCGCTCGTAGGTCATCAGGTACCCGCCGCTCTACGCCCCCAGCACCTCGGGCAGCTCGAACCACAGCAGCGTCCGGTCCGCGAGGCGCTCGAACGCGTCATCATCCCCGGCCCGCGCGGCCACCACATCAGCCGCGGCATCGTCTTCATCGAGAAACACGCACGCGATCGCGTCGGTGGGCAGTTTGCCACTGAGCCGCACGGCCGCAGGGTGCACCTTGGGGTCTACCACGGCGTCCCCGCGCGGGACATCGGCCACAATGACGACGCGCAATCGCGACCCAAGCTCGAGCCCGGATTCCATCGCGGCGACGTCGATCGCTGCCTCCGCCAACTCGTCCTCGTCAAGGTCGCCCGACGCATCACGCCACGCCTCCGTCACCGCGAAGGCGTGCTCTGGTTCCCAGTGGCCCGCGGTCTGCGTGGCCAGGTCATCAACTGTCGCAGGTATGTAGACCCTCATGACCCCAGTGTGGCTGGGCCACAACACTCCGCGCGGTCCGGCGCGCGGGAAGGGCGACGATGCCCAGGCGGCAGGGTGACGATGCCTACACGGTAGGGGCGACGTGTCCCTAGGCGCGCGCGTTCACTCCTGCAAGCGCCCCAGGCACCATCGCTCGCGCGGCCACGGACACTGCCTGCATCCCTTTGCGCGCCGCCGATCGTGGCGCGCGCTCTCCCAGGGCCTGGCCTGCCAACGCGGCCGCATCGCACGCACGCGGATCCCAACCGACGGTCCACACCTTCTGCACACCGCTATAGCGAAGCAGGGCGTCGGCAACGGCCTCCCGGGGACGCATCCCCGCCACGGAAGACCTGACCCTGTTCACCACGACCATCCGCGGCGTGGTCGCCTCGGGGGCCACAGCATCGAGTGCGGCGAGCCCATGCACCAACCGCTGCAGCCCCACCGGCTCAGCGGTACCGATGACGACCACAAGATCGGCGGCCGCAAGAGCGGAGAGGGTCGCCCCATTGCGCTGTGGAGCTCGCGTGTCGTACTGCAGTTCCTCATCCGATTCGAGCGGCGAGCCACAGTCGATGATGGTGACCGCCGCATGCTTTCTCACCAACTCCCACACTGGCTCAAGGGCGGTGGGCGACAACTCGGGCCATCGATCGGGCCTGGTAATACCCGACAAAACCCTCAGGTTTGGCGATACGACGAGCGCGTGCCGCGCCACGGTTTCGTCCGTCAGAGTGCCGTGCAGCGACGCGCGCGCGAGCGCGGCGATCCCAGGCGCCTCGTCCAAGAGCCCGAGTGTCTGTGCCACGGCACCGCCATACGTATCGACGTCAACCAGCAGCACGTGCTCGTGTTGGGCGAGGTCATACGCCATCGCTGCGGCAAGCGTGGTCTTTCCGGGAGCGCCAGCGGGGCCCCACACCGCGATGACAGCACCGCGCGTTAGCGGTGCCATGGCAGGAATCGGGTTGGCCAACGCTGCGACGGCGTCCCTGTCAGGCGCACGCCTCGCCGCAGCCGTCACTACTGAGGCAAGCGAGCCAGCATCGGCGTCCGTCGGCACGATGTCTTCGATGCCTAGGCTACGCAAGTGCTCGGCAGCGTCGGCACCTGACGGAACCCCCACCACCACCACTCCTACAGCTGCGAACTCCCCCACCGTCCCGCGATGCAGATGCGGCTGTTCCGACACAAGAACCACGGCGCCAACGCCGGCATGAGCGGCCGCGAGCGCTTCGCTCAGGTCCGCACACCGACGCGCAACGGTCAGCCCTGGCGCAGCACCCACAATCGAGGCAATGGCGGATTCACGCGCGCCACGGACCGCGATCAGAACGGGGATGCTCACGCGCCGCCGCCTGCAAGTCCCACCACCGAGATGCCGCCGCCCGATGCGAGAGCGTCAAGGAGGTCCTCGACTCCCGCCTTGGGGACCACCACGTACACGGTCTCGATGCTCGATCCGGAGAATGACCCCTTGTCCTGCTCGACGGATTCAACGATGAGCCCGCGTGCTACCACGCTCGTCGTGGGCTTTGCATCGTCGCTCGTCACAAAGACATCGACAGTGGACCCCTCAACAATCCCCTCCGCAAGGGGAAGGGACGTCCGTACCGCGATGGTGCGCGCGTCAAAGGCATCGGCAGCCGCGAGCGCGCCCGCAGGCACCAACTCACCCTTGCCCACCACGCGAGTGACCACCTGCCCCCAGGGTTCCTCTCCCGCGGGGATATAGTCACCGCCCTCAAGCCGTACGTGAACTACCCGCACGTCGTCTCGTGTGACAACCGAGCCTGGCGTCAGCGTCGTCCTTGCCGCGTAGTACGGCGATGTCTCGTCAGCGGAACGGACTACCGCCGACACAGAAATCACGGAGATGGCAATGAGTAAGAGGCCAATCAACAGACGTGGATCACGCCAACCTGGCCGCCTCAGCCTGCCCGCTACGGGTACGTCGCCCATGTACTTCCCCTCTCGACTTGTCCATTATCTTGCCGGATAGCGCCGCCAACGCCAAGGGGGTTGTGGATAACCCCTCCGTGTCGCCCCTCAATGACACAATGGGCGCATGGTCAAGCGCTTCCTCACTTTGCCCGACGTTCAAGAGGCTCTCAACATCTCGTCACCCCAGGCCTATGCTCTTGTGCGCTCTGGAGACCTGCCCGCGATCCAAGTGGGCGGCAGGGGCCAGTGGCGCGTCGAGTCAGTAGAGCTCGAGAACTACATCGCGCGTCAGTACCAGGCCACTCGCGACAAGATCCAGGCGGGGAGCTCCGACTAACCTGCGTTCCGACTAACCTGCCGCGCGCACCTTGGTGATCGCCGCCATCGGCACGGCAACCGACGCACCTACAGCCGTCGAAATCTCGATGAAGTCGGCTCCCACCACGCCCACCAGCCCCGACACTGACCCAGCCGTCGTATCCACGATGACTCGTGCGCGATCGCGCGCGAGCGCCCGGAGAGCATGGCCGATGCCCAGCCGCTTCTCGACCTCGCTCAAGGCGTTCGAACGTGGGGGAAGTCCCGAGACCATCGCAATCGCGCGTACTGGGATGAGGGTCTGAGGCCCAGTAGCACCCATGAGGAGCCACTGTGCGGCGGCATCGACCAGCACGCCGCGCACCGTCTCGCCGTCGGTCAGAGTGAGCGCAACCGTCAGCCCCTTGGCGCCCACCAACCTCGCAGCAAGCTCGATCCCTGCGCGTTCAGACCTCGTGAGGTCTTGAACCTCACTTTGGAACTGAGCGTGTTCGGCCGCGCTCAACTGGGCTTCTAGGTCCGTAAACAGGTCATCCCACCGCATGCCGCCACGGTACGGGGTCGGGGCTCCAGGTCTCCACTTTTCCCCCGTGCGGGACGGTTCCGGTCGACAGTCAAACAGTTATCGTGTATATCTTTCTTCATCAAACTGCATCAAACGATGCTTAATGGTCTGGGGAGTGGATATGAGGAGCATTGGGAGGGCGTTCGCCCTGATTGCCGTGCTGGGGATGCCGTTGATTGCCTACGGGCTGACGCGGGTGGCAGTGTCCACGTGGGAACACATGGACTCCACGTCCTTTGCCGATGCCGGTGTTGCACTTGAAGACGGCCTGGCACTTCTCGCCGCTGCGGTAGGCGCCTGTGTTGCCGGATACCTGGCACTCACCGGCTACGCGATGCTGCTAGGCGCTGCCTGGCGCGGTGGGCGAGCGATCCCTGCGGCTCTCGCATCTCTCGCACCTCAAGGCTGGACCAGGATCACCGCTACCGCGCTGGGGCTGACCCTGGCGGCGGGGCTTGGTGCACCTGCACTCGCCGCAGAACCTGGGCGGACGCAGGGGCCAACGGCTGGATGGGTGGCCGCGCATGTCTCCGCTCCGGCAGACGTCCCTCCTCACGCGGTGGGTTGGGTAGCGGACTCCCCGCCTACGGCGCCTTCCGAAGCGCCCTCCATGTCCTCCGCTCCCGCGCCCACCCTTCACGCCGTCGGGTGGGCCACTCCCGACGCGGTGGTTGACCCCGACGCGGTGGTTGACCCCGGCACGGTGGTTGACCCCGGCACGGTGGTTGAC
>SWCB01001125.1_pt1 | contig 32416 bp, 33 predicted proteins | sample 4692901 | NCBI WGS metagenome assembly SWCB01 (sample SAMN10267276, study PRJNA491770) | bioreactor metagenome | isolation source: DHS bioreactor inoculated with subseafloor sediment | place: Japan: off Shimokita Peninsula | collected 2006-08 | reverse complement strand
CCGACCCCCGGTGGTGGGACAGCACACGGACGGAGGCCTTCTTCGACTCGCTGTCACCGATGCAGCGACAGCGGGTCCGGGAGTTCCGTGCATCGCCGGGAGTGAAGTATCGGACGGCGTACCGTCGGACCCGCAACGGTGTAGCTGTATGGGAGGTGCGCCCAGACGACATCTCAGGGTGCTTGCGCACCGCCCGCGGCGGCTCGTCAAAGCAGGCCGTTGTCAAGCTCGGCAACAGCCGAGCCCAGGTCCGATGGATGACCGCTAGGGAGTACGCCCGCCTGATGGGTGCCGGTGACTACCAACTCGACGGAGCACGCACGAACCAGGCGCTCTTCGGGTTCGGTGACGCCGTCGCCGTGCCAGCCGTCGGCTGGCTTGCGAGGAACTACCTGATGCCCTTGGTCACCGGCACGCTTGGTAGCTCCAGTACCACCGAACTACGAGCCGCCAATGTCTAGTCATGGCAAGGCCTCACACACCGCGACCAGCCACGCGCCAAAGAAGAGCGACCTGCCCGCCGGTGACGTACAGGACTTTCGGACGCAACTGAAGTTGGTACTAGGAGAGAAAGACCTGCAGGGCCGCGTGTGGTCTTCCTCAAAGTGGGGTGTCTATGCGTTCTATGACTACGACGGTGAGCCTATCTACGTCGGGCAGACGAACGAGCAACTCCGTGTGCGCGTCCAGCGTCACCTGACCAATCAGCGCACCGATGCCGTCGCTATGCGCATCCTGGACGTCTTCGAAGTCGCAGAGATCGAGCTCTGGCCGCTGTGGAACCTCGCGGGGTGCTCAGCCCAGGACCCCGGCGCGCGCTCGCAGCTGGACGCCGCCGAGTACACGGCGTACGTGGACGCGATCGCGAACTCTCGATTCAAAGCAATCCTAAATGAGAAGATCCCTCCCGTCTCCGATTCCGTCACCCTCCCACCGTCGCTACGCCGGCCTTTGATCGACCCCAGAACCCGTCGCGAGCGAGGCCACCCAGACATAAGGATCGCTAGGCGAGCGGAGACCATCTCCCGTCTAGCGGCGGTAGCGCGCGAGCGCGGAGAGGTGTCGGAGGGCCTGCGGCGTGTCCTTGTAATCCAGGCTGTGAGGTTGGCGTACCTCTCCGCGGAGCGGCTGGCTGTTGTGGAGGGACGTCCAGTGCCTGATCCCGCGGCCATCAACGTTGAGAAACTGGTTGGCTCGGTCTTGTATGAGCACAACGACCCTCAGGGCGTGGAGCCAGACCCTAACGACGCCACAGTCTAATCCTGCGCGCTCTTGGCTCGCCGTGCTGCCTTGAACTTCTGCGACTTTGCGTTATGGGCGGCGCGGCAGGCGTCACACCGGCATCCTGTGTCATAGGCCGATGGCGACCCGTGCCGTCCGACGATCCGCCCAGAAGCTCGCTGTCTCAGCATGTACGCGTGGTGACTCACCCTCTGCGCCGCTGTGCAGCGCTCGCACCGGCACCCGAGGTTCCCGTAGCCATTCGTTGTGCCGTGGCGCGGGTCGTCAGGAGCCAACTCTCGCGCACGCTTGTCTGCCATAGTGTGCTCAGCCTACGGCGCCATATCTGAGTAGACGCGAGATGCTGCACGCGTGTCCCAGACTGGGTCTGACTCCACGCCCGCCTTACCCACAGGACCATCCAGCCATCGCGTGAAGAACCGCCAACACTGGAGACTGTTCGCGTTGAAGCCCGGATGGCGGTCGGCGACTTCGTAATCGCCGTGGCCCCTGGTTCCGCTCACGGCGACAGCAAAGGCCTTGGTTCCGCGCCTCTCGCGGGCCGTTACTCAATCGTTACCTTGGACTTTTGCGGGCACCTTCGTAATGAAGGAGGTGGGGTTACCAGGGACATTGAAAACATGTAAACACCAGGACGTTTACAACTGTTAATAAACTGTCTTTAGCCTCCCTTGACCCGCCTTGACATGGCTGCTCGCCCCGCGACACCATGCTGACAGCACCCAATCCAAGGACTGCAAGACCAACGAAAGGACCACCAACATGAACGCACAATCGACTGTCGCAACCGAGGGCTCTCTCCAGGACGCAAGCACCGAAAGGCTTCGCCGGCTGGCGCTCAAGCTCGCCAACGAGCGCTTCGACAACCCATCACCTGAGCAGCTCGCTGAGGTCCAAAAGACGCTCGGCTGGTGGGACTACAACCGCATCGACGGGGGCAACCCTCGCATGGTCAACCAGGTGTTCGAAGACCACCTGCGCGCCAATGCGCCTAGCGCCATGCTTGCCGACCTCGCCACCCTGATCGAGGAACCGCACCTGGTTCGTTGGGTGTTCGAGGACTCAGAAGGCAACGAGCTCGGGTCTGGCTCGCTCAGCCAGGCAGATGCATCAAAGATGGACATCCGCCCAGAAGCCGTCTAGGCCTATCTCATCACCTTGACCAGGTTCCGCGGCGTCCACTCGTGGGCGTTGCGGGGCTTGGTGCTAGCCTGACAATTAGAGTTCGTTGCTTGTGTGCAGCCTTGCTGCAGTACGCTCCCGGTGAATCTTCTCGCGGTACTCCTTCTCGTCGGTCACATCTGCATCACGACAGTAAAGAGCACCTGGAAGGAGGTGGTTGGTATGACAGCTAGCTTGATTACCATCGTTACAGCCCTTGGCTTTTCCCACTTGGGAGCGTGGCTGCACAGAGGAAACGACCTCCGTTAGCCCATCACCTTCGCAAGGTTCCGTGGGGTCCACTGCTTCGCGTTGCGCGGCAGTACCTTGCGGGTGTTGAGGTCATCAACGATCGTTGCCCAGGTGTGGCCCTGGCGCCTCTGGGCAGCGACGTTGCGCATGACCTCTAGCTCAGCAGGTATCGGCCCTTCCTTCGCTTGCCCATAAGGGTAGGCACCAACCGCTTTCCCACCCTTGGCAGCCTTCGCTCGCCTACCGTCCCGTAGTCGCTTGACCGTCATGGCGCGGTCCAACTCGGCAAAGACGCCGGCCATCTGGCGCATGGCAGTTCGCATCGGGTCGTCTGGGTCGTCCTTGAAGACCTTGCCGCTGTCAGCAGAGTGAACCTCTCCCCCGTCCTTCCACACCTCAGCAAGGATGACCTCCTGCGTGGTGAGTTGGCGCGCAAGCCTATCTAGGCGGGCAACGATCAGCACGTCTGCGTCCCCGTCCTTCAACATGCCAAGCGCATCCATCAGACCAGGGCGCTCATGGGCGGGCAGCATGCCCGACACCGCCTCGTCTCTCAAGACCGCCGCGACACTCAATCCGCTTGATTCAGCGTGCGTCCGACATGCCTGCTCTTGGACGTCCAGGCCGTAGCCATCGATCGCTTGGCCCTGTGTTGATACCCGTAGGTAGATGACTGCTTCCATGTGATCGACATTGCCGCGATTTCAGACGCTAGTACACCGATTCTTTAGAACTGGTTCCGGAGCCATACGGGCTCCACAGGGCTCACGGAACGCTTAGGCCCTGGTAACTAGCCTCTGGAAGCCCTCCGCAAGCCCACAGGAGACCGTGCGGCTTCTGGGTGTGTGCCAGTGAAACGAGCTCGACCTGCGGATGCTTGCAGGCCCCATAGACCCCTGCAAGTCACCCCCAGCCAGCCGACCACGCTCGGACCCTCTCCCGATCCCCCACCCCCACACTTCGAACCCCTGCCACCAAGCCAAGTGCGTCCCACGCTGCGTCCCTGCGTCCCCCCTAAAGGGGGTGGACGCAGTGGACGCGCTTGCCGTGCAGCCTGCGTCCAAGGCTCCTGGACGCACCTTGGACGCACCGGACGCACCTACCCCCACATCATCTTTGGACGCTCACCAGGAGCAGTGATTTCTTGTTGTTCGCTCGTGCGATCGACCGCAAAGAACTGAGAGCCAGCCTTCGAGCCCTTGTCCTCGATCCACCCAAGCTTCACGAGAGAGTCGATCGCCTGACGGAGTTGGGCAGAGTTACCACCCACGCACTTCTCAATCCCCCGTCGCGAGCAGCCAGGCGACTCCTTGACGACCGCAAGGATCTCTTGCTGCATGCGGGACTGAGTCACGAACACCGATTGAGCGCGGCGAGCATCAGCGTCAAGCAGTTTGAGCTGCCTGCCCTCGTGCCATTCAAGGGGCGCCTTGTCGAGGCTCACGTCGCGGCCGTCAGCCTTGAAGTGGCGCTCTCCAGTGCGCTCGTTCTTCGTCATGGTCCAGATCGCGTCTGGCCAGTCGTTGAGGGCAGTGGAGCCACGAGTGCGCCCCTCATCCCAGCCAGCGTGAGCGGTGAGGATCACGTCACGAGCACCCACGTCGGCACGAGCGAACTCGTCCAGCGTCGAAAGCCAGGCACCAACCTCTGAAGCGCTGTCTTGGTTCTGACCACTGAAGGCACGACCGAACGGGTCCACGATGAGCGTCTCAACACCAGCGTCACGGAGGTGAACCGCGAGCGCTGCCCTGTCATCAGCGTGAGCGAACGGGTTGCGCCTGCCTCGCAGATTGACCAGCACGAACCGGTCATGAGGCACGCCGGCCTCGTGCGCCCACCGTGCGATCTGGTGTCCTGACACCTCGTGGTTGAGCATGGCCACGGTCTGCTCCACGGGGTCAACGTCCAGTTCACCGAGGAACGCCGACCCAGTGAGAAGCGACCTCACCAGGTTGAGCATGAGCGTCGTCTTGCCTGCCTTGTGCTGGGCAACGACGAGCGTGCTCGCATCGGCAGGCATGAGCTGATCGACGCGCCAGGCCGGCTCATCAGCACGCGCCAACACCTCACCGAGGGTTGCCACATCGAAGCCGGGAGCCTCAGGACGTGACTCGACGTCGAAACGGACCCGAGCGTCACTGTCAACGCGGAGTCGCAGCATGCGTTCCCTGACCATCCGCTCGTAGTCGTCGAGCTCTTCAGGGCTCGCCAGAGGCCACGAGATCGCCAGGTCTACGTGAGGCAAGCGCCAAGCACTTTCGATGGTCCGAGCGATCTCCTGGTCATCCAGGCCAACGCTTCTCCCCCACGCCCTCGCGAGCAGCTCGACGGCCGGCCTGTCATCGCCCAGCTTCCGACGCCACGCGCCAAGACGAGCGATCAGCCCGTCATTGCGGCCGCCCTCAGCGACTGGTGCCATGAGTGACGCCCCTTGGTTTCCCAGGGTTGGCTCCTTGGGCCGCGTGAGATAGCCACGCAACTCAGGAGAGACGGACACTGGCTCACCGTCGGTGCGCCACTGGTATGAACTGCCACTCTCGTGACGGCTCGGCGGCAAGATGACGTAGCCACCGTCAGTCTTGAAGTCGATGCCTGGCAACATACCGTTCCGGTTCGTGAAGCCCGCCTCGTAGGTGATGAAGACGTGCAGGCCACCACCGCCCGTGAGTGCTTCCAACCCACCGCGGTCCAGTGCGAGCAAGTCGAGCGAGTCGAAGCCATCGTGACGGCGGTCAACATCAACCACCATCACCCCAGAGTCAGCACCGCAGGCAACAGCCCAGTTGGCATCGGGGTAGACGTCACGCCACATGGCGATGGTCTCCACGTCGGCCGACGCATCCTTCACGCCGTTGACCGTCCGCGGATGCTTGCCTGCACTGGTGCAGTCCGCACCCTTGGGGCATGTGCACTTGCCACGCTCGATCGAGTGGCATGGAAACAGCTTCCAGCCACGCGCAACGGCGATTTCCAGCACATAATCGAAAGCATGTGATTCTGCTTGGTCACCCTTGGTGAGGCCCTCCGCAATGCGGGGGGCCTCTTCATTTCCGCTAGTTGTCACAGCACACCTCCGTTGCTCGCACGAAGGCGAAGGCACGGTCGATGACCGAGTCAGGCACGGTGACGCCCTTGGCCGCGTCTCGTGCCGCCTCGCGATACATCTCTCGGAACCACTCGGGTTGCTCGGTGGCTGTCACCTCACTCACCAGCCTTACGGCGGGCGCGCTGCGTCCGTGGCGTGGCCTTGAGCACCTCGACCGTGAACAACTTCTCCAGCGGCACATCGAGCAGCGTTGGCAACGCGTTGCGAAGGTGAATCGTGGGTGTGATGCGGCCTGTGACCGCGTTGTAGAGCTGTGGGTACTCGACGCCTAGTTGTCGAGCGGCAGCTGCCACAGTCCAGCGCTGGCGAGCAAGTTCCTTGCCCAACGGCTGGATACCGTACTTGTTTGAGCGCTTGCGCGCCGGTGTTCGCGACATTGGATGGTTCTCCAGACACCGCCGTGCCTCTGTGGGGGCTCAAAGAGCCTCCGGCATCTGATGTCCATCGAACGCGTACTTGTCGTTACGAAGAGCGGTCTTTCTCCCTTACGGGACCCCGGCCGCTGTCGGGGTTGATTCTGGCGGGTTGCTTTCTCTTAGGTCCCGCAGAGAGCGGGAGTGGGCTGACTTACAAGGAAATTATAGCGCGATGTTCAAGATTCCCTACAGAATACGTAAAGAGAATTGCGCGACACCGACGGGGTCGGCGGTCCCCCGTCGGTGTCGGCATCTACCGCAGGTGTCGCGGTGGCTGAGCAGACGACTTTGACCGCTTCGGTCCTGCCGTTATAGGCAAGACATCGGCGAGCTGCTCAATAGCTCGAGGTGAGCCGTCATCATCTGGCTCGTCATCGTCATAGACGACTTCAGCATCGATGATTTGTAGGTCAGCGCCTTCAGGAAGGTCCCGCAGAATCTCGCCACCAATCAGCTTCTCCCACGGCTTGACCTCAGCCTCAATGGTGAGCTCAGTCCGTGCGTGGTAACCCGTGCGGTCAAGCACCAGTTGAATCGCTTTGAGCCGGTCCGAATCGGACGTGGTTGGGCCATCAATGATGCGTTGAAGCTCCGCGAGAGCTGGGCTCACGAGATTGAGAAGCCGCTGCTTTGCCGCGTTCTTCACGGCTGGAAGATTGCCACCGTGCCGAGTGCAGACGGTCGAGCCATGAATCGCGTAATTGCGACACCGCTCCCCGGTGCGCTTGGTCGCGGAGCACTTAACTCGCGGCCGATCGATCCGGTTGATGACCAGCTTCTCAGGGAGGTTGGTCCGGTCGCTGTGGACGAAACACCGCTGTGAGCCGTGCATGGCGAGGCGCTGACACTGCTTGCCAAGGTTGGGGCTGTTCGGCGTCGAGACCGTGTCCTCACACTGCGCCATGACCGATCGGCCTCCAGTCAAGCGTTCCATACTGTGCCTCAAGCCGCTCTGCACATCCGTGGCACAGGCTGAACTGCACCAGGATCGCACCAGCAGGCACCCACAGCGTCTTCACAGGCACCATCTCAAACTCGAAGTCCTCAAGGTCTGCAGCGAGGAGCGCCTCGAACACGGAGTGGTTGAAACACCAACCTGTGGACGGGATGACTACCTGATCAACCGGGGAGACCATGTCTGTCATATGCGCAGTGGGGCCAGGAATGACCGCGCCTGACTCAGGGTCGATTCTCGGCTCAAAGGCACGGACGACCACGAGCTCAACGAGGTCTGCGCGCCCAGTCGTTTCATGGGGATCCACTCCCTGACCGCGGGAGGAATTGAGGATGGCCTCGCTTATGCGCTCATCCTGGTGAAGGACGGCGTTGACCCACGCGAGGCGTTGGGCGTGGTCCATAGCGGCCAATATTTGATCTGCTTGCTGGCTTGCATCCATGATGAAACTCTCCTTGGTTGGTTGGTTGGTTGGTTGGTTGGTGTGCGAGTGATTCCCGAGGGCGCCGAACCCCAACCAAAGCTCGACGCCCCCGGAGTCCTAGATAGTTGGAGCTGTGTACGTCGCGCTGACGGTCACTTGCATGACCGCTGCCGCTCCGCGGTGGCGGACACCGACCCCGAATCCACGCGAGTAGTAGGCCTGGGCAAGCGGGTACTGCACGTTCGATCCAGGGATCTGGCGCAGGCCCGAGTACTCGGGTCGGATGTGCTCGCGGAACGCGAGCGGGTTGCTGGGCGAGTTGCGACCAGCCGTGGCCAGAGCCATCACATAGCCAGCTGGCACGAAGTGGTCTTCAACCACCCACGCGTCCCCGAAGCTGCCGATGACCTTGAGGCCCTCGAACGTCGACGGAGGACGCTCACCGACCAGGGACTCAGTGGTGAGATACGCAGGGGCACCGTCAGACGTGATGAAGTCGTATGGCGATGAACCAGTGACGCGCAAACCACGGATGTCCTCGGTCTGTGCGGGATTGGCAAGCAGGATCACACGCTCGCCCGGGTTTGTCCCGTAGCCGTGGTGCGTGATGTGCGTGATGAGATCCTTGAGGTCCTCGCCGTCGATGGTGGCCGAGTTGGTCGTCAAGTAGTGGGTGTGAGTTCCAGCGAACGTGTTGCCAGCAAAGGCCGGCGGCACGACGGAGTCCGCGTTCCACAGGGGGTAGACCGCATTCCCCTTCTCGTTCTCACGGGCGACGCCACCGAGGACCGCGTTCATCACCCCACGGAACACAAGGCGGTTGTCAGCCTCGAGCGCCTGGGAATGGACGGTACGAACCTGCTCCGAGGTGGCGTCCCTGAGGAACTTCCACGTGAAGCGAGTGGCCTTGTCAAACCAACTCAGCGGGAAGCCCAGACGCAGCTTCTCGATGTCCTGGTTGATAGAGGTTGGCACGCCAAACTCCGAGGCTTCCTCGAAGTCATCCTCGGTGCTCATCTGAGCTACGAGGTCAGATTCAAGTGTGGTGCGGTAGGTGAAGAGCTCGGCGATCGCCGATCGGTGCTCGTTCGCGAGGTCAAGCGTGGCCTGGAACTCAGCCCAGATGGTGTTGATGTCTTCGCCGTCGATTGTGGTCGAGGGGACATCCGAAGCAGACATGATTCCGCGCGTCATGGCGGTACCTCCAGAGGGAGTGGGGTGGCATCGTGCGCTGATAGCGCGAGCCGGTTGCTGTGAACTGTGCCGCTGGCACGTGCCGGACTTGCCGGCTACCCACCGCCTCTGACGGTGTGTGACTCACCCTCTGGGTTACGTCGTGTTTGAACTATATCGCGACTGGCGGAGAGTTGCGTACGTGTCAAATTGACTTTGTCGCATCATCCAAGAACAAAACACCAGCATGCGCGCGGGAGATCGCGCCGGGTCGTGCGATGCGCGCTCCTCCCCCAACGATGGCTGCGGCGGACGCGGAGTGATGGGGAGCCTCGAAGGGCGGCCGTACAAGCAACCCCTCCTCCGGACGCAGGGTCCCCGAGATCGAATGGATAGACGTTGCCGCGAGCGCATCGTCAGGGCTCAGATCGGGGAGTATTCCGGTGAGGCGCGACGCGAGCATGGTCTTGCCCGCACCCGGAGGGCCCACCATGAGCACGTGATGAGCGCCCGCTGCCGCCACTTCGAGTGCCCACCGCGCTTCAGGCTGCCCCCTCACATCGGCCAGATCGGCGACAGGCTCGACCCTCCTGGGGACCGATGCTGTGCGGGCCACGGAGGCCCGTGGATCCGCCCGCGCGTCCTCGTTTCCGTAGAAGGCAGCGAGTTCTGCAAGGGACGACACTGCCGTCACATCCGCGCCTGGGACGAGCCTCGCCTCGTCGGCGTTGCCCGCGGGAACCACAATACGCATGCAGCCCGCATCAACCGCCGCTGCAACCGAAGGGAGAATGCCTCTCACTGCGCGCAACTGGCCATCGAGCCCAAGTTCTCCCAAGTGCACGGCGCCCGCGGCTTGCCGCCCATCAACCAGACCGGCCCCAGCAAGAACCGCAATCGCAATGGCCAAGTCCGTGACCGAGCCCGACTTTGGCAGCGACGCGGGTGAAAGGTTGACAGTGATGCGACGCTGCGGCCACGCGAGACCCGACGACGTCACCGCCGCACGGACGCGATCCCGCGACTCATTGAGGGAAGTATCGGGCAGCCCCACGAGAGTGAAGGCCGGGAGCGAGGCTGCGAGGTGCGCCTCGACATCGATGACATGGCCCACCACACCCGTCAGCACCACAGACCGCGTTCGGCCGATCACGATGCGCCGCGCATTATTCGACTCCTGAATTCATGCGCCACCGGCAGTCATTCAACGCAACGCACGTGAGTCAAGACAGCGGCGCCCGCAGGCGGGAGCGTCACTCCCACCACGTCGATACGAATCCCGTCGAAATGGTCGTCTTGACTGGCGAGCCACGCCGCCGCGAGGCGCCGCAGGCGGGCAACTTTGACCCGAGTGACAGCTTCTACGGGAGAACCGAAGGTTGCGGACCTCCTCGTCTTGACCTCGACGGCTACAGCATCACCACCATCCCTGGCGACGATGTCGATCTCGCCGAGGGGGCATCGCCAGTTGCGGGCGAGCACCTCCCAACCTTGCTCCTCGAGCGCCCTCGCCACCACGTCCTCGCCGTGCCTGCCCACCTCGTCCTTCGCCGCCATGGCTCACCTCCACGCATGAGCGTGCAGGACGCGCTTAGAAGGGCGGCGAATGATCTGATCCCTCTGGGGACAACCACAGAAGCCGCGTCTTGGGCACGACGTGGCGCGCGGCGAGGGGCGCATGGCCGGCGGACCCACCACAGGGTCAATCGCCCTCCGGGTCCAACTCAAACCGAGAAGGCTAGCGCCCGCCGCGTAGCTGACGGATATCGGGCATCGCGTCGTCGTGGTCGAGCTCCTCGATATTGACGTCCTTGAACGTCACCACACGCACGTTTCGCACAAGCCTGGCCGACCGGTAGACGTCCCACACCCAGGCATCGGCCATCGTGACTTCGAAGTAGATGTCTGTGCCCGCAGATCGCACCTGCAAATCGACCTTGTTGCAGAGATAGAAGCGGCGCTCTGTCTCCACCACGTAACGGAACAGCCCTACAACATCGCGGTACTCGCGATAGAGGGCAAGCTCCGCCTCGGTCTCGTAGTTTTCAAGGTCTTCGCTGCTCACGTCACCATCATGACCGATGCGGCGCTCAACTGCGCACCGCGACGCCGATGCCCGCACGAATGACGCGGCGCGGCACCTCGCTATATTGGTCGTTGAGCAGTGAGCAAAGGAGCCAAAACGTGGCGATCTCATCGGCCAGCGCCGCCCCCGGAGGGGCGGCCTCCCTCGCGCGCATCAGCACCCGTCGCGATGCGTCATCCGCTCCATCGACGTCGGGGACGCAATCATGACACCTGACCAGCACGCCTCCTGGCTACGCGAGCTCGTCGCGATTCTCGCTGGCCGGGAGGATGTGCTGGGCGTCGTTGGCATGGGGTCGACCGCCGATTGGTCACGTGTCGACGAGTGGTCGGATCACGACTTCGCCGTGGTCGTGATCCCCGGTGCCGAACCCAGGTATCGAGGCACTACCGATTGGATGCCGCAGCCCGAGCACGTCGTCCTTGTTCTTGAGGAGCCCCATGGCGGCGGAAAGGCGGTCTACGACGACGGCCACTTCATCGAGTGGGGAGTCGCCACGCTGGGGTCTCTCGCCACGTGGGCCGCAGAGGACTACACGGTGTTCCTCGACCGCGGGGGCGTCGCACACGTGATGGAGCAGGTGGCCTCGACCCCCTTTCCGTCCAACGTCCCCAACCTGGGGCGCGACGCGGCCCTCTTTCTCACCGCGCTGCTCCATGGGGTCGGCAGGGCGCGCAGGGGCGAAGTCCTGAGCGCCGGCGCGATCATCAGGGGCGATGGAGTCCAGACGCTCGTTCGGGCCGTGCGAGCGCACACAGACAAGCACTCCCCCGCGCTCGACCGACTCGACCGCCTCGATGGGCTGCGGCGTGTGGAGTGGGCGTTCCCAGACCTGGCACGAGAGATAGCCGATGCGGTCGCACAGGATCCCGAATCTGCCGCTCGCGCGCTCCTCGCGGTCGCCGATCGCCACCTCGGCGTGGGTCCCGAGGGGCTCAGCGCCGCAGCCAGAAGAGCCGTGATGCTACGTCTAGGTTGGCTGGAAGCGTCCTAAGACGACGACTCCCTCTCGGGCAACTTCCACGACACCCTGTGCCATTCGCTTGGCCCATGCTCCCTGATCGCGTCGAGGTGAGCCGCCGCACCGTAGCCCTTGTTACCTTCCCAGCCAAAGTGGGGGTGCTGGGCGTGAGCGGCAACCATCAGCGCGTCTCTTTCCACCTTGGCGATGACCGATGCCGCGGCGATCGATGCGCACACGCCGTCACCTTTCACCACCATGGTCACGGGCGGGGTGGCGCTCTGGTCCTCTGCGACGTCCGCAAAGAGGTCTGCCGGAGGCGACGTGAGCCAATCGTGGGTGCCATCAAGCAGAATCGCGTCCGCTACGACCCCCTCGCCCGCAAGTGAGCGCAGTCCGCGCACTCCTGCTAGCCGCAGAGCGCCGATGATTCCTAGCCTGTCGATCTCGGAGGCGCTCGCATGACCCACCGCGCGCCCCACACCAAACGAGCGCAGGGGCGCCATGAGCGCTTCACGCGCCCGGACACTGAGTTGCTTGGAGTCAGCCAATCCGTGAGGCCAGGAATCACAGCGGGCGACGGCGACGAGTCCTACGCTCACCGGACCAGCGAGCGCCCCCCTACCCACTTCATCGATGCCAACCACCACGCGTGCACCCGCATCCCAGAGGGCCGATTCAAACGCGAGAGACAGCGCCATCAGTGCAAGGCCATCAATTGTCGGGGTAAGGGTTTCCGAGCGACTTCCAATGGTCGAGCGGCCAGGCGGTGACAAAGGCTGTCCCCACGACTGACGTCACCGGGATGGTGCCTCCCCCTGGATCGCCAAGATGGGCACGAGAATCAGCGGAGTTGGAGCGATTATCGCCAAGGACCCAGAGCCGATCCGCGGGGACCGTAATCTCCCACGGATAGGGGCAACTGAGGGTGCCCTGCTTGATGTAGGCCTCATTCAGGGCTACGTCGTTGACTGTCACGGTTCCGTCGACGGGATCGCAAGCCACCACGTCCCCTGGCAAGCCGATGACCCGCTTCACAAGGTGGGCGCCCGCATCCTGCGGCAGAAGGCCCACAAACGTGGCGAATTCGTCCCACACTTTGGCGCCGCCTGTGGGCGCTGGCTCGCCCGAGGGCCCGAGCCAACCCCCTGGATCCTTGAACACAACGACGTCTCCGCGACGCAGATCGAGGGGACCTGGCCGCCACAGTGATACCAGAATGCGGTCATTGACCTGGAGCGTTTCCTCCATAGACCCCGAGGGAATCCAGAACGACTGAAAGACAAACGTCTTGAGCAAGAGCGACAGAATGAGCGCACTGATCAAGACGATGAAGACCTCACGGATCCACAACCACAAACGACGCCCGGCGGTAGGCCAGGGGCCCGCCGCCGGGACGTCGTCTGAGTGAGAGATTTCTAGTTCTCGCGCTTCTCGCGGATACGAGCTGCCTTACCGCGCAGGCCGCGCAGGTAGTACAGCTTGGCGCGACGCACGTCACCGCGGCGTTCGACCTCGATCTTGTCGATCGTGGGAGCGTGGAGTGGGAACGTACGCTCGACACCCACAGCGAACGAGATCTTGCGGACCGTGAAGGTCTCGCCGATTCCCGAACCGTGGCGCGAAATGACGATGCCCTGGAAGACCTGGATGCGCGAGCGTGTGCCTTCAATAACCTTCACGTGGACCTTGACCGTGTCACCGGCACGGAAGGCCGGGATGTCGTCGCGGAACTGATCGGCAACGACGCCGTCAAGCTTTCTCATGAGTCACTCCTCGCACACGCCACAGGACATCTGCGATCTCTGCCTTGCGGCATTCGTCTGATGTGGCGTCATCGCGAACTGTGCAGGGCCCCCTGTGGCAGGTCCCGGCGCCGCGGGCACCAAGGGGTCATTCTGCCACACTCGAGTCGCCTGTAGCCAACGCGTCTAGAGGAGCCAACAGATCTGGCCTGCGATCGCGCGTGCGTGCCTCGCTTTGGTCGTGACGCCACTGCTGAATCTTCCCGTGGTGACCGCTCATCAGCACCTCGGGAACGTCTAGCCCCCTCCACGACGACGGCCTCGTGTACGACGGATATTCGAGCAGTCCGTCGGCGTGGCTTTCCTCGACGATGCTCTGGGCGTTTCCCATAAAACCAGGGATAAGCCGGGTGACGGCCTCGATCATCGCGAATGCCGCGACTTCTCCCCCATTGAGCACGTAGTCGCCGAGCGATACCTCAAGCACGCGAAAGCCCTGGCCCGCGTAGTACTCGGGGACGCGGGCATCGATCCCCTCGTAGCGGCCGCACGCAAAGACAAGTTGGGGGGCCGTCGCCAGGTCGAGTGCGAGAGACTGGGTGAAGGGCACTCCGGCCGGCGTCGGCACCACAAGAACCCCTCCTGGCTCGAGCACGTCGTCAAGCGCCCTCCCCCACACGTCTGCCTTCATGACCATGCCCGCGCCGCCCCCAAAGGGCGAATCGTCGACGGTCCGATGCGCGTCGGGGCTACCATCCGCCTTGATCGTGGCCCACGTGCGCAGGTCGTGAACTGTCGTCTCGACCAATTCCGCCGCGCGCGCCTTTCCAAGCAACGACACGTCGAGAACGGAGAAGAACTCGGGGAAGATCGTGACGATGTCGAGTCGCATCGGGACTACTTGCCGTCGCCAGTGTTGCCGTCGCCGCGAGTTTCATCCGTCACGACGGGCTCTTCGCCAGACAACAGGCCGTATGGCGGTGTCACGATGACACGTCCGCCTTCGATGTCTACCTCGGGCACGAACTCCTCGACAAAGGGGATCAGCGCCTTGATCCCGTCGGACTGCCTGATCTCAAGCACGTCTTGCGCCGGCATATTCAGCAGGTCCGTCACCTTGCCAAGCACTGTGCCGTCTGGGCGTTCAACACGAAGACCCACAAGCTCGTGGACGTACCACGCGTCGTCCTCGTCGGCATCGTCTGCCTCGGCGATCAGTTCGATCCCCCGGAGCGCCTCGGCACCATCGCGATCCTCGACCATAGCAAAGCGCACGTACCAGCGCCCCGACGCTGTGCGCGAGGTCGCCACGGTGAGTGGGCCCGCATTGGCGGGAATGGTCTCCAGCACCGATCCTGGAGAGAGCCTCTCCGCGGGGATATCTGTGCGGAGGTCGAGAGAGACCTCCCCCTTGAGCCCCTGTGGTCTGCCAACGTGCGCGACTGTCACCTTCATAGGCACAAGCGTACGGGCCCTTGAACGGCAAAAGACCCGGCTCCCTCGAGGGGAACCGGGCCTTTGCACGATCTGGGTGTTACGCCACGTCGACGATGTTGACCCTCACGTCTTCGCGCGACACGGCATCGACCAACGTGCGGATCGACGTCGCAGTGCGGCCGTGACGGCCGATGACGCGCGGCAGGTCATCCGGGTGGACGACCACGTTGAGAGTGACACCTCGACGCCCTGAACGTTCCGTCACGCGCACATCATCCGGGTTGCGGACAATCGAACGAACCAGGAACTCCACGGCGTCGTGAATCATGGGCTACTTCTCTTCGTCGAGGATGCCCTCGACCTTGTCGTCGCCATCGCTGGGGTCACCCTCGGCGATCTCGACATCAACGTCGGTGCCCTCGTCCGAGGGGACCTCGTGAGACTCGTCGGCGACAACGTCGGCGTCAGCAGGTGCCTCGGCGGCGGCTGCATCAGCGGCAACCTTGGCCTCAGCAGCAGCGGCATCGGCAGCGGCCTTGGCTTCAGCCTTGGCTGCGGACTTCTCGGCCTTGGCCTTCTCGGCGATGTCGGCGTGAGCCTTGATCGCGTCCTCGGCGCTCGCCTTGCCTGCGGCGACCTTCACTGTGTTCTTCGCGTCCTTGTCGCCCTTGAACTTGCCCCAGTCGCCCGTGAGCTTCAACAGCACGGCAACCTGCTCGGTGGGCTGAGCGCCCACGGAGAGCCAGTACTGCGCGCGCTCGGAGTTGATGATGATGACCGAGGGCTCTTCGGTGGGGTGGTACTTGCCGATCTCTTCGATGGCACGGCCGTCGCGCTTGGCCTTTGAGTCCATGACGACGACGCGGTAATAGGGGGCGCGCTTCTTGCCGAAGCGCTTGAGGCGAATCTTGACAGCCATAGCCGTATCTCCTGAATTCGGTGTGAGCCTGGCGGTGATCCCACGGGTGCGGGGCGCCTGGCAAGACGAATGGCCGCCCCCAGTGCAGGCGACAGCGGACAAGTATGCCAGAGATTGCCTCCCCTACGCGAGTCGCGCCGTGTGGTCGGCTAGGCGCGGGGCACGACGCATAGGGCGCGCTACTCGAGAACCGAGGGCCAACCCGCTGAGGCATGGGCCTTGAACGAGCCATCGCACAGCTCATTTGTGATGACAAGGGCCTCAAACCCCGCATCGAGGGCAGCGGACAAGACGACCTCGCCGCCCGCCGCAATGGCGGTGGCCCAGGCGTCGGCGTGGACCATATCGTCGGCCAGGACGGACACCTGGAGATAGTGACGCGCACCCTCGCCCGTGGTCGGGTCCCAGATGTGATCTCCGTGTTGCGCCGATCCCGAGGTAGCGAGCGCCCTCAAACGCCCACCCAAGGTGACGACGTCCACCACGGGAGTACCGGTCGGGTCTCCCTTGACGCGTGGATCCGCGATACCAACGCGCCACGTGTGACCCTCGCCTGACACGAGGACGTCCCCGCTAGCGCCCACCATCCAGGAACTGGCACCCACGTGGTCGAAGGCCCGTGCGCCTTTAGCCACGGCCCACCCCTTCACGATGCCCGACGGGTCGAGCCGGTCAGAGAGCCGCGCATCAAACCCGCCAAGCGTCGCGCCGCGGTACCACTCACACGACTGAAGAATCTCCAGCATTTCCGGATCACAATCGTCAACCGTGAGCTCGCCCCGATTGAGCCGAGACAGCTGGGAATCGTCCTTGAACAGAGAGAAGACGTCGTCGGCGCGTTTGAGTGCCGCGTGAAACTCACGCACTGCCGCGGCGGCCGCGGTCGCGGACTCTGGCGCATGGAGTTCGATGAGGAACGGCATACCCATTGCAGTCACGGTTTGCTGAAATACAGGCACTACTGTCACGGGGTCTGATCACCGGTTCCTGTCGAGGATGCGGGGGTGACGAGTTGAAGCATGGGCGTCGGCTCGGGCGCGAGCACGTAGCCGACGGCAAGGATTGCGGCGCATCCTGCCGCAATCACTATCACTCGAGACACCCTCATAACCTACGCCTTGGCGTCATCGAGAGCGCCCGCGATCGATTCGGTGAATGCGGGCGAGGTGAAGGATGAACCCGACACGGCATCGACATCTGCGCTTTGGGCGCTCAGCACGCGTTCGACGAGTGCGGGCACGGCAAAGGCGTTGACGCGCAGGGACTCGGGGTCGCTGGTGCCCGCCTCGATCGGCTCGACCTTGGTGATGATGCCGTTCTCGATGGTCACCTGGGCTTGATAACCGCCCTTGATGTTCTCGACACGGGGTCCCACATAGACGCCGTCGTTGTAACTCACGTCCCCGGCCGCAGGTGCAGGGGCTGAACGTGTCTCTTCACTCGCACCGGACGAGCATGCGGCCAAAAGCGAGGCAGAGGCCCCCACCCACATCAAGGTTTTCAGGGTTGTCAACGTCTTTCTCCACTCCAGGCAAAGGTTTCTCTATGAACACAGTCTCGACCGACGCCTGCGGCGCGGGCCTCCTTCGCTACGGCCTCGGCCCAGGGGCCCGGACCGCAAATATAGACGTCGCGTTCAGCCAGATCGGGAACGAGCCCGATGAGCGTCGCGGGATGGTCGATCGAGGACCAGCCCTCGCCACGCGATCCGAGCACCACGTGGAGCGTCGCGCCGTTTGCCTTGGCGAGTTGCTCCACTTCGGCAAGCAGAGGTGCCTGCTCAAGGCTGCGGGCCCGCACGATCACATCGACGGGGCCGTGGGAGGGGTCCACGTGTTCGAGCATGGCGCGCACGGGCGTGATGCCGATGCCGGAGGCAATAAGCGCCATTCCACCCTTGGTTCGCGCGACCGAACTGAAGATACCGAATGGGCCCTCGAAGAGCACACGGGTGCCGGGTTTCACGGCGCCAAGAGCAGATGTGCCGTCACCGCTGGGCTTGACGGTAATGCGCCATGACGTTTCCGTTGGGGCGCTCGACAAGGAAAAGGGGTGCGGGTCGCGCCAGCGCTCGCGGTCAAGGAACCGCCACATCAAGAACTGGCCAGGCTTGGCCCCCACTCGATCAAGGGCCCGGCCCTCAAGCGTCACGGATGTCGAGCCGTCGGCCAGCGTCTCAACGGTTGTCACGCGCAGCTCATGCCGACGGAAACGCACGAGTGGCACGATCGCGCGAAACACGATCAGAGCGCCCCAGGCAAACACGTAGAGGGCTAGCCAGAACCACCACGCAGGCCCGCCGTCGCGAAACGTCGATCCCTCGAGAAACTGATGAGGGATGGCCAAGGCGATGCCGAGGTATGTCAACAAGTGGACGGCGTGCCAATTCTCGTATCGCCACCGAGAACGCACCATCACGAGCGACGTGACAAAGATGACTGAAAACACGCCCAACGCGAGTTGGGCCATCGTGAGGAACCACCGGCCCGTGAAAAAGTTAGCGGCTTGGGTGACGACGCTGACATCGGCGTAATAGGCACTCATCACGCTGATAATTCCCGCGTGAGCAACCATCAGCAGGATTGCTACCTTGCCCGTGCGGGCGTGCAGCGCCGTAGCGCCGTCGTGCCCGATCCCACGCTCGATGAACGGAGCGCGGGAGATCAGAAGCACCTGGGCGAGCATGAACACCGCCGCGACGATGCCCAGAGCGCGGCCAACCGCGTAGACGTAATCGATCGGCGCGAAGGTTTGTAATCCGCCATCTGCCAGGAAGAACGCGACACCAACGGCCGCGAGCAGATAGACGCCGCCTCGAACTCCGTCGGCCCACCAACCGCGAGCAACGCCCGTCAGGGGACGTTCTCCAGCCTGAGTTGTCACGGAGGCTCCTCGCTCGGTCTGTCTCGCCCGCCAAGGCTCCGGGTTGAGGACCGCAACGCCGTGGCCGGTGAATCTATTCCCGCGACGCGGTACTACCAAGCAAATTCCTCGGTATGCACGTGCTCGTGGGGCGCACCACACGTACGCGCCTCCTCAATAATGGCATCTGCCCAAGTTTTCGGGCCGCACACGTACACGTCCGAAGCGACGAGTGCCGGGGCAAGCTGGGTCATGCGGGCTTCCATGCCCTGAGGGAGCCACCCTTCGCCACGCCGACCGGTCAGGAGGAAGAGGGTCGCCCCGCGATCCCCCGCGAGCTTACGGATCTCGTCGAGGAGTGGAATCTCCTCGACAGTTCGCGCCCGCAGCATCACCACGATCGGTCCGGATCCGTCGAGATCCTCAAGCAGCGAGGCCATGGGAGCAATGCCGGAACCCGCGCCGATGAGGACTGTGCCGTAAGCGCGGCGATGGTGGGCGGTGAAGCGACCGAGCGGGCCCTCTGCCATCACCTTGGTGCCTGGTAGAAGATTGGCCATCGCCGACGTGAAGTCGCCCACTGGCTTGACAGTGATGCGCAACACATTCCCCCGCGGGGACCGCGACAGCGAGAACGGGTGAGCCTCAAGCCACATTCCAGGAGTCAGGAAGCGCCACAAAAAGAACTGTCCGGCTTTGGTCTTCATGCGCGACAGTCCCCGGCCCACGATCCACACGGAGACGGTACCGTCTGGGTTGTGGTCAACCCGCTCAACGGTGAGGTTGTGCCTCGCGAGCGTCCACAATGGTTTGAGAACGCGGTACAGCACAAAGCCACCAACGCTCACCGTCCAAAGGACCGCCCAATACCACCTGGCGAACGTGTCGGTGGCGGACATGGCACTACCCGAGAACGTGGTGCCCTGAGTGAGCTGGTGAGGGATGGAGAAGGCGATCACGACGTAGGTCAGCAAGTGAACCGCGTGCCAATTCTCGTACTTCCATTGGCGACGGACCGCGGCAAGAGATGTCGCGACAACGGCGATCAGTAGCCAGAAACCGATAACGGAAAGCGTCATGTGAGTGCCGTAGCCCCTCAAGAACGTCCACGCCTGATCCCACCACCCCCTGTTAACCCTGGCGCCGTAGCCAAGCACCAACACAATGACGTGGACTGCAATCATGAAGAAACCGATGCGCCCCAATCGTCCGTGAAGCAAGGCTGCGCGATCGTGGCCTAGTCGACGTTCGACCACGGGGATGCGCGCGATCACGAAGAGTTGAATCATCATCATGGTCGCGGCGACGATGCCCGTCGCCCGGCCGATGCTCGTCAAGGAGTCACCAAGCGAAGTGATTGGCGCGCCCGCCGCGAGCATGAGAGACAGCCCTCCAACGCCCGATAACCAGAACGCGGTCTGCAGCGCGTCCTTCCACGCCGAGTCGGTTTCTGACCTGTGCTCGAGGTCAATCTCACTGGAAATGATCCTGGGCTTCAGGTCGATGCTCACGCGAGACCCGCTTGAGCCATGGCATCCTTGACCGAGGTCAAGAAGCCCTGCACCGTGTATGAGGCCCCGGAGATGCCCTGCACCTGCCAGGACTGAGCAGTCAGCACTCGCTCTTGGAGCGCAGGCAACGCGTAGCTGTTGATATCTACGGAATCGCGTCGGCTATCGCCACTCACTAGCACGTTGACCGCTGTGATCGTGTTGTTGCTCACCACAATCTCCGCTTGGAACGGGCCCTCTTTCGTGTTGACCAAGGCGCCGTCGAAGGTTCCGGAGACGCCCGCTGGCACAGGCTCGGGAGTCGCAGTGGCCCCCGGGGAGGTGCTCGCGCCATCCGATTCAGGTGCACTTGTGCCCGACGTGGGGGCGGTGGTTGACGGCGAGGTTGTAGGTCCCGCGACGCCTCCCCCGCCGGCTAACACATCGGCGGAGAGGCCGCCTTGATTCGCGTTCACAGCGGCGCCGATCAGACCCGCCGCCCACCCCGCGCCGAGCATCACGGCCGACACCGTGGTCGCCACCAAAGCAGCATTCCGTCTCATGATCTCTCCTTGTTGCCTGGGCCACACTCAGCGCTATACAACAAGAGTGGTCCGCAATGTTCAGAGATCAAGCAGAGCGCGTTCAGAGAACGGGGAGACCACGCACCATGATCTGTGAGGGTGTGGCCAAGACAGAGATGTCTGCGCGCGGATCTCCTGGGAACACCACCAGGTCAGCAGGATCTCCCTCGGCGAGCACCGGAGCGCCGAGGAACCGCCGCGCGCGCCAGGTCGCGGCCGCGATCACATCGACTGTAGGAATGCAGCGCGCCATCTCGGCCGCCTCCCTCGCCAAGTCTCCATGAGCGATGGACGTGCCCGCGTCGGTGCCGACAAGGAGCGTCACGCCCGCATCGTGCATGGCTCCGACGTGCGCGTGGCGCCTGTCATACATCCCTTGCATACGGGCGGCGAAGACCGGATACCTCTCCTGCGCCTGTGCGGCGAACGACGCGAAGTTCGCGATCTGCAGCAGGGTGGGAACCACCGGAATTCCGTCCTGTGCGGCCCGTTCGATATGAGTGGCCGTCATGCCAGTCCCGTGCTCGATCGAGTCGATCCCCGCTCCCAACAGCCCGTCAATCGACTCGGTGGCGAATGTGTGCGCGGTCACCCGCGCACCCTCGGCATGAACGGCCGCCACAGCGTCGACCAGTTCAGCGTCACTCCACAACGGGGTCAGGTCCGCCGCGTCGCCCAGGTCTCGATCGATCCAGTCGGCAATGATTTTGACCCACGCACGCGATGCTCGGGCTTGCTTCGCGGCTTCGGCCGCGAGCTGACCAGGCTCCACCTCGACCGCGTACCCCTTGAGGTAGCGCTTGGGCCTGGCGATGAACCGGCCAGATCGCATGACCGTGGGAAGGTCGTCGCGTCCCTCGAGCACGTCGAGCGGACCAGCGGCACCGGTGTCGCGAATCAGCAGCACGCCCGCGTCACGCTCGATCATGGCCTGCTTGACGATCAGATCGCCCTCAACCGGACCCGACGGGCCCACCGCGAGGTGGCAGTGCATGTCCACAAACCCTGGCGTCACCCAGCCGTCGATGCGCACGACGTCCGCATGACGGGGCTCCTGGTACGTCACGCGCCCGCCTAGAACCCACGCACGGCCGACCACCACGTCCTCGTCCGCGAGGATGGGCCCTGTCAGCTCGTAAGCGATCATCCGCGCAGGTACTTACCCAGGCTCGGCAATTGTGACGCGTCGAACTCGGGCGCCGCCTGTTGAGGCGCGCCGAAAGCGCTCCCTGGCGCAGGAGTGGATTCCGGCCGGCCCCGCAACGCCCTTTCCTGTTCGGCGCGCTTCGCGGGGTTTCCAGACTTGCCCTTCACTTGGCGAGGAGCCGATTGCTTGCCCTTCGACTTCTTGCCTCCAGGCATCCCACCGAATGCGCCTGGCCCACCGCCCATGCCTGGCATCGCTGGCATGCCCCCGCCACCTGCCATCGCCTTCATCATCCGCTGCGCATCTTCAAAGCGTTTGACGAGCGAATTGATCTGCGTGACAGTCGTACCCGAGCCCGCCGCGATGCGGGAGCGTCGGGAGCCGTTAAGAGCCTTCGGATTGTCGCGCTCGTACGGCGTCATCGACTGAATGATCGCCTCCGTGCGCGTAAGTTCGCGCTCGTCGAGGTTATCGATCTGATCACGCACCTGGCCCATGCCGGGGAGCATGGTCAACATCTTCTTCATCGAGCCCATGTTCTTGAGCTGCTGCATCTGGCTCAAGAAATCGGTGAGCGTGAAGTCCTCACCCTTGGCCATCTTGTCTGCCATGCGGGCGGCCTCGACCTGATCGAACTTCTGCTCGGCCTGCTCAATGAGCGTGAGGACGTCGCCCATGTCCAGAATGCGGCTCGCCATGCGCTCGGGGTGGAACACCTCGAATTCGTCGAGCTTTTCACCCGTCGATGCGAAAAGGATAGGGACGCCAGTAATCTCGCGCACCGATAGCGCGGCGCCACCCCGCGCGTCGCCGTCAAGCTTGCTCAGCACGACGCCCGTCATTGCGACGCCCGCCTGGAACGCCTTCGCAGTCGCGACCGCGTCCTGACCGATCATCGCATCGATGACGAAGAGGACCTCGTCAGGGTCGACAGCCTTGCGAATGTCGCCGGCTTGCTTCATGAGTTCAGCATCGACACCAAGGCGTCCGGCGGTGTCGACGATGACGACCGAGTGCTGCCGCTTCCCTGCCTCCTTGATGGCGTTCTTCGCGACCTTGACAGGGTCTCCCTTGACCCGCTCATCGGCGCGAGTCACTCCGCGTTCTGGAGCGAATACCGGTACGCCGGCTCGTTCGCCGACAACCTCGAGTTGGGTCACGGCGTTGGGCCGCTGCAGGTCGGCGGCCACGAGCAAGGGCGTGTGCCCTTGCGCCTTGAGGTGATGAGCTAACTTGCCTGCAAACGTCGTCTTGCCCGCGCCCTGGAGACCCGCGAGCATGATGACGGTGGGGCCCGTCTTCGCAAAACTCAGCGACCGAGCGCGGCCTCCCAGGATCTCGACCAGTTCTTCGTGAACGATCTTGACGACCTGCTGGGCGGGATTGAGGGCCCCAGAGACCTCGGCCCCTACGGCGCGTACACGAATGCGATCGGTGAAGGTTGTGACCACGGGCAAGGCCACATCAGCGTCGAGCAGCGCCCGCCTGATCTCCGCAACCGTGCCATCAATATCGGCCTCGGTGAGCCTTCCCTTCCCACGCAGGGTACGGAACGTGGCGGTCAGGCGATCGGACAGGCTGGCGAACATGGCTCCCCTTCGACGTGAGCGGTTCGACTAGCGTACCCGGGGCTCCGGCCCCAGTGCGGCCCTCACTCGCACGGTGAGGTTCTGGATGAGTTGCTCACGCCACGCGGTCCATGCCTTGGGGCTTGCCGCCCTGGCATCGGCTTCCGTCAACGCCCGAAGCGTCTCGAAGAGATCGCGGCGGCCGTCGAGCCTTGCCATCAGGTCCGCGGCCACCGCCGGATCGGCTGTGTCTCGCGTGGTTGCGAAATCGGCGAGCGTCAAGTGCTCACGGACAAGGATCTGCAGGTCTGCTGCCATGTCCAGGGGCAGTCCAAGATGCCCCGCAATCCCGGGAATCAGAGCTGCGCCATAAGTCGAATGGTCCGCCACCCCGGCTTGCTTACCGATGTCGTGAAAAAGCGCGGCGTACAACAACAGATCCCCGTCGTCCACCTGCCGACGCATCTTTCCGGCGAGCACGACCGTCTCGATTTGGTGTCGGTCAACGGTATACAGGTGGAAAGCATTGCGCTGCGGGCGGTTTCTCACTGGTGCCCATTGCGGGATCCACCGCGAAATCTGACCGGCAACATCGAGCGCCTCCCACACGGGGACGAGATCAGACGACGCCCCTAGGAGGTCGGCGAAGAGTTGGCGAGCCTCCTCCGTCCATGGCGCGGGGAGGTCAGGACACCGCGAAAAGCTCTCGAGCAGGCTCGGCGTCAACGAAAGCCCTTTCGTGGCTGCGGCAGAAGCCGCGCGCAAGGGAAGCACTGCATCCTGCTCTGCCTCGTAATCCGAGGCCAACGCCAACTCGCCATCGACGTCGATCAACCCGGTCGCAACGACAAGATGACGCGGCGCCGTGCCCCGGCGCCTTGCGAGAAAACCACGCGACCCGACACCCGACTTCTCGAGAGAACGTCGAGCGCTCCGTTGCGTCGTATCAACGGCAAACGCAATCACGCGACCCGCTGCCGCAATCGATGCGAAGAGGTCATCGACATCGCTGTAGGACATGTGCTCTGCAACGTCCCCAGCGAGATGCCTGCCGACGATATTTGTGGAGCGGTTGGAGACAACGTGGAGTGCATCGCGCACATCCAAGAGGTGCTGTGCCGCGTCGTCAACTGCGCCGTGAGGCTTGTCTGTGAGCCACGTCGCGGCCAAGGCCGTGAGGCTCACATAGTCACGGAGCCCACCGCGCGATTCCTTGATGTTCGGCTCGATCAGGTAGGCGAGTTCCCCAAACCGTTCAGAGCGCGAGCGCGAAGCGGCGAGCAGGTCTGGGAGTCGTTGACGAGCGGTGGAACGCCAGTCAGCAAGAATGGCGGACCGCGCCTGTTGGGCAAGCAACTCGTCGCCAGCGATGTGTCGCAAATCCAGCAACCCTGCCGCTGCTGGCAGATCCTTCGATGCCACTTGCCTGCACTCGACGAGCGACCGCGTCGAATGGTCAAGCTGGAGGCCAGAGTCCCAGATCGGGTACCACAATCGCTCCGCAATGCCAGCGGCGGCGGCCTTCCCTTTCGCGGTGCCGTCGTGCAATAACACAAGGTCGAGATCTGAGTGCGGACCTGCATCCGCTCTTCCAATGCTGCCCACTGCTGCCAGCGTCACGCCTTCGATGCCAGCAGCCACCGTCGAGAAATGGGCCGCGAGCCGTGCCGTGACAAGTGCGGCCAACGCCTCCCTGCGCTCTCGGCCGGGAACGTGGGCGAGCCCCACCGCCAGATCGTGTCTTTCACGCTTGAGGTCCCGCACCCCATGGGGATGCGGGACCTCAGCGTGAGAGTCATCCCGGACTACGTCCGAAGCGCTCATTGCGTAGGGAACTCCTTAGAGAGCGTCGGCGCCGTGCTCGCCAGTGCGAACACGAGCGACCTCGTCGACGGTGGCTATCCACACCTTGCCATCACCGATCTTGCCTGTGTGAGCAGCAGCGATAACCGCATCCATCACACCTACGGCATCAGCGTCATCAACAAGAATCTCGAGACGCGTCTTGGGAACCAGATCTACTGTGTATTCGGCGCCACGGTAGACCTCGGTGTGACCCTTTTGGCGGCCATAGCCTGCCGCCTCTGAGACGGTGACTCCCTTGACCCCTACCGACTCAAGGGCGACTCGGACCTCGTCGACTCGGTGCGGTTGGATAATTGCGGTAACCAGTTTCATGTTTACTTGGCCTCCTCGTAGGCGGTTTCGCCGTGCTCCGCGAGGTCAATTCCCGCGATTTCCACATCTTCGCTCACACGCAGACCGATCGTGTACTTCAGTCCAAGACCAATAATGAGCGTCACAATTCCCGAGTAGGCGATCACGATGATCGCCGCAAGGAACTGCGCCAACAGCAAGCCTCCGCCGCCACCATAGAACAGTCCCGCGGCACCAAACGCGTTCACGTCTGTGGCAAAGAAGCCCACAGCCAAGGTACCGACGATGCCGGACACCAAGTGCACGCCCACCACGTCGAGCGAGTCGTCATAGCCCAACTTGTACTTAAGGCCGATGGCAAGCGCCGAGGCAACACCGGCCACGAGGCCGATCATGATCGCGCCAAGAGGCGAGACTGACAAGGCAGCGGGAGTGATAGCAACCAGACCTGCGACGACGCCGGATGCGGCACCTAGCGAGGTCGCCTTGCCATCGCGAATCTTCTCGACGAGCAACCAGGACAGCATTGCTGCGGCGGGAGCTACCAGCGTGTTGAGCCAAATCTGAGCAGCGAAGACGTCTGCTTCCCACCAAGAGCCCGCGTTGAATCCAAACCACCCGAACCACAGCAGTGCGGCGCCGAGCATGACAAGCGGCAGGTTGTGCGGTCGCATCGGCTCTTTGCCGAAGCCCTTGCGCTTACCCAGAAGGATGACCAACACGAGCGCTGCGATACCGGCATTGATATGGACGACGGTGCCTCCTGCGATATCTTGCGGTGCCGTCATGTCGGCAAAGAGGTAGGAGTCCGACAGCAATCCGCCGCCCCATACCCAGTGCGAAACCGGGGAGTAGACCAAGACGGCCCACAGCCCGGCAAAGATGATCCATGCACCGAACTTCATGCGGTCTGCCACAGCACCGGAGATCAGCGCAACAGTGATGATCGCGAAGGTGGCGCCGAAGGCCGCCAGGATCAGGCCGAACTCGTCACCCGCAACGGGTTCCGCTTCGGTGCCGACTTGGAAGATGTTCTGCATTCCGAAGTCTGACGTGGGGTTGCCGAACCAGCCACCCACCGTGTCACCTGCCGACACGGAGAAGCCGACGAGGACCCAGAGGACTCCGACGACTCCGATGGCGCTGAACGACATCATCATCATGTTGAGCACCGACTTGCCGCGCGCCATGCCACCGTAGAACAACGCCAAGCCGGGCGTCATCAGCAGAACGAGCGATGCAGAGGTCAGGAGCCACGCAACGTTAGGGCTATCCATGTTTCTGTCTCTCCTTTTCACCAACCGTCTGGCTAGTTAAGAGACACCTTCCTGTAGCGCGGTTTCGCGCACGCCTCTGAAGTGTTTCGATACCGTTAAGAATCGGTGCTCCAGGTAAAACCCATGTGTCGCACACGGGAGCGGCGCGGAACGCTATCAGGCATTGAAGCTGTCAGCCTGCGACCAGCTCGTCGATTCTCCACTCGCCGTCTTCCTTGATGAGTCCGAAGTCAAGATCATAAGTCTCATCGAGTTCGACGTCCGTGATTGTGCCTGTCACCGTCGCGGTATCGCCAGAGGTGGTCACGCCGTTGATCGCGTACTTGACGTTGGACTCGCCACCGGCGTCATAGCCCTCGCACGAATCGAAGTAGTTGTCGTCTTTGTAGCGCTGGGTCACCACGGCGATCATGCCCTCGCAGTCGTTGTTATTGGCCGCAGCGACGAACTCCTTCACTGCGTCCTTAGGCCCGTCGGTCGCCTTGAGGACGACAGTCACAAGGAGAACAACCGCCACGATTCCGAGCAGTACCACGCCGCCCACGATGCCGAGGATCATCGGGAGTCGGCTCTTCTTGGCGGCTCCGGGCGTGACCGCCGCTCCTGCGGGAGGAGCGGGCATCGCCGCGACGGGGGCCGGAGGAGCGGGCATCGCCGCGACCGGGGCCGGAGGAGCTGGCGCTACCGCAACGGGGGCCGCCGCGGCTACGCCGGGTGCCGTGTGATCGGTCCATGCCGATCCATCCCAGTACCGCTGATTTCCATCCGGCTGGGGGTACCAACCTGCAGGCGCTTGCGTCATGATCTCACCCCTTTGTCGCCGCGTCGCGGCGTTGGAATGCAACTTAGCAGTTGCCGATCCCCAGTGGGGCGCAATGCCCGTGCCACGTCACGTGGCTCCGTGCCGCCCGCTGTCCACACCGCCGGTCACAGGCCCCTTGGCGCCGCTAGTAGCTGTCGGAGTCCAGGGTGAAGCCGTCGACTTTCCAGTCCCCGTCTTCCTTGAAAAGCGTATAGGTCCCTGTGTAAGACGCCGTGTCGCCCGTCAAACGCATGTCGGCGGTGACAGTCGCCTTGCCGTTGGTGATGGAACTTTTGTTTGCATTGAACTTTGACGAAGCCAAGCGCTGCGCGTCCTCCGCAAAGAATTCGCAGTCGTCCCACCCGCTGCCCTCGAGAAACTCAGAAGTGACAGTGGCCTGCGTGGCGGCGCAGTCGCCCGTCGTCACTGCGTCTTCGAAGTCGTTCACGACGTCGACGGGGCCAGATACGACGCCGACGAACGCCACCACGCCCCATATCGCTAGGCCAATAACGAGGAGCAACACACCGCCAACGATGCCGAGCACCCACGGCCATACACGCTTGCGCGGCGCGGCGGGTGGCGTGTTCGACGGCAATGCAGCGTATCCAGGCGGCTGCGCGAGCGGAGCAGACGAAGGCACTGCTGCGTACTGAGGGGCGGCCGCTGGCGCGGCGACGGGTGGCGCGGCGACGGGTGCGCGGGCAGCGGCCGCCGGCGCGGTGTGCTCGGTCCAGGCCTCACCATCCCAGTACCGCTGCGTACCGTTTCCTTGGTCATACCAACCTGCAGGTGCCGTCATGACAAACTCCCCTGGTGTGGCGGTGGCTAGCGGCGATCAGACGATCAGACGATCACTTCACTGTAGCAAGCGCCCTCACGTTCTAGTCGCCGAGTAGACCGTCAACGAACCCCTCGGGGTCAAAGGGAGCGAGGTCATCGGCGCCCTCCCCCAGCCCGACGAACTTCACTGGCACGCCTAGGACGCGTTGCACTGCGAGCACAATTCCACCCTTTGCGGTGCCATCCATCTTTGTGAGCACGATGCCGGTAAGTGGAACGGCATCGGCGAAGACCCTCGCCTGCGCGAGTCCGTTCTGACCGGTCGTGGCATCGAGGACGAGGAGCGTCTCGCTGATGGGAGCAACTTTGGAGATCACCCGCGCGATCTTGCCCAACTGATCCATCAGGCCCGCTTTGTTTTGGAGCCTGCCAGCGGTGTCTATGAGGACGACGTCGATGCCGTCGAGCTCGGCAGCTTGTGTTGCCTCAAAGGCGACGGATGCCGGATCGGCACCTTCTTCATCCGCCCGCACCGTTGAGACCCCAACCCGAGCGCCCCAGGTCTCGAGTTGGTCTGCCGCAGCGGCCCTAAAAGTATCCGCTGCGCCAAGCACGACGGAGTAGCCTTCGGCAACGAGTACACGCGCTATTTTGCCCACACTCGTGGTCTTACCAACGCCGTTGACTCCAACAACGAGCACAGGGGCAAGTACCCCTGCACCCGCTACGCCGACGCTCAGGGAACGGTCCGCCTCAGGGTCAATCGCAGCGAGCAAAGCAGAACGCACAGCCTCTTTAGGGCTTTCATCCCCTCCAGAGACGCGCGCCCGTACCTCGGCAATGATGCTCTCCGTGACAGCAGCGCCCACGTCGGCCAGGAGCAGTGCCTCCTCTAGCTCATCCCACGCACCCTGATCCAGTTCACGGCGCCCAAAAAACCCGGCAAGCCTCTCCCCCAACGCCCCTCCGACGCGTGATCGCCTCCGTGCGAAGCGCGACTCCACGTCCTCTGGAACCTCGAAGCCCCCCGGACCACCCTGGGCTACGGGACCGGCCGCACGGGGGGTCTCGCTCGCAGCCTCTGGAGCGTGCTCGGGCGCGCCCTGTGAGGGGGTAACGCGTGTGGTGTCAACGCTTCGGGATCGAAGTTTCCACGTCGAGAAAACTGCTCCGACGATCGCGATGGACGCAATCGCGATGACGACGGCGTCCGCTTGTCCAGGTATCCAAGAAATGTCCACGGGACTAGTGTCGCAAACACGTGTGACGCGTGGGTCTCCTGGCGCGCCGAGTAGCCCCTACACGGTCGGGGAAGCTAGCGACGGCCGCCTGCCGGCTCAAGGCTTGAACGCTCCCCTGGCAATCGATCGATGTCTCCCAGCTTGCCGAGGAGCTGCCAATCGCCCTCGTCTCGCGCGATGGTCGAGAACACATCGATGTCTTGCTTGAGGGGCTTGTTGCCCAACACGAGTCGCAATGCGTGAGCGCCGCGACCCTCGGCCAGGAAAGCCAGGGCGATCGAGAAGAGGGAAATGACAATCCCCCACACGATGACATCAAACATATAGCCAAACATTGTGCCTCCAGAAACGGACATTTAGGACATTGTAGCCTCGCCGTTGAGACACTGGTGTGAGCCGATCCTCAGAACGCCTCCGTACGGTACAACGCTTCAGGCGCCCCTCCGTTCCACCTACGCCGCGTTGTCACCCATACGTTGGGACACAACGGTAGTGACACCGTCACCGCGCATTGTGACGCCGTAGAGAGCATCGGCGACTTCCATCGTGCGCTTCTGGTGAGTAATCACGATGAGCTGAGACTCGTCTCGCAGTTCCCGAATGATCTCGAGAAGGCGCCCCAAGTTGGAGTCGTCGAGCGCGGCCTCTACCTCGTCCATCACATAGAACGGACTTGGCCTGGCCTTGAAGATGGATACGAGCATCGCGACTGCGGTGAGGGAGCGCTCGCCGCCAGACAAGAGGGAAAGCCTCTTGACCTTCTTGCCAGCCGGCCTCGCCTCGACATCAATCCCCGTCTCGAGCATGTTCTTGGGATCGGTAAGGACGAGCCTTCCCTCGCCTCCGGGGAAGAGCCGAGGAAAGATGATCTCGAATTGGGCTGCGGTGTCGTTGAAGGCGTCTGTGAAGATCTGCTCGACCCTCTGATCGATCTCGCTCACGATGCTCAACAGATCCTCACGAGAGGCTTTGATGTCCGCGAGTTGATCCTGAAGAAACTTGTGCCGCTCCTCGAGCGCGGAGAACTCCTCCAGCGCGAGGGGGTTGACGCGCCCGAGCTGTCCTAGGGCTCTCTCTGCTTGCCGGAGGCGCTTCTCTTGGGCATCGCGCACGAAGGGTTCCGACCTCTCGTTGCCTTCCTCGTCCATGAGGGGAACGTCGTGCTGTGGACCGAACTCTTCGACAAGCTGACTGGGGTCCATTCCCAGTTCCTCGATCGCGCGTTCGTTGAGTTGGTCGAGCCTCACTTGCTGTTGCGCCCGCATGACCTCGTCGCGATGCGACTCGTTGGTGAGCCTGCCGTATTCACCAGAGAGCTGGTCGACGTGAGCTCGTACCTCGGCCAGTGCCGTGGTCCGCTCTGTCCGCTTCGATTCCACGTCTGCCCTCGCGTCGTCCGCGTTCGCGACGGAGGCGTCGATGATCGGGAGCGTCGCCGCGACACCCGCCATGACTTCGCGAGCAGCGACGGATTGCTTCTGACGCCTCGCTGCGGCTTCGTCAGCTCGCGCCCTCGCGTCGCGCTCCGCGGACACCGTCCGCTCGAGGCTTTCGGTGCGGGCAGCGAGCGCGCGCGACCTCTCCTCTGCAGTACGCAGTGCGAGTCTTGACTCGGTTTCCTTGGCGCGCGCTATCTGAGCGGCCTCGACATCCGCGTCCCGCTTGATCTGAGCGGAGCGTGTGTCTGATTCAGTCTGCTCGGGCTCCGCTTGCGCGGCGCCAAGCCGCTGCACAAGCCCCGCAAGCTCGGCCTGGTTAGCCTCAATGCGCGCACGTGCCTCAGCCATCTGATGTTCAAGCCGGTCCCCATCCGCCCCTGCGGATCGAGCGGACGATGACAAGTGGCCTAACTGCTCGGCCACGGCCGACATCCTGGCGTCGGATTCATTCAGACGCCCGAGAGTCGCCTCGTAGTCTGCTGTCGCCCGCTCGTCGTCTTCGGCTGCGGCGCGCAACGCAAATTGCTGCTGTTCGGCTTGGTGCGCGGCCGCATCGCGCTGGTGGCAGGCGTCGTCATAGGCCGCCTGAAGATGCATGATGCTCGGCGCATCACCCGCGCCTCCCGACGCGTTTCGCGAGCCGAGGAGGTCTCCCCTGCGCGTGACCGCCACGACGTCGCGGTGTGCCGCAACGAGGGCCCTGGCCGCGGCCAGATCATCCACGACTACGACGCCAGACAGGAATGCGCGCACTGTCGCGGCAAGCGGCGATGAGCCTTCGACAAGGGCCGATGCCCACTCCGCTCCTGATGCCAGCGTCACCGAGGGATTGCTGACGGCGGCCGATGCATCGGCGACGACAAAGCGCGCCCTCCCCGCGTCCTCGTCGCGGAGCCAGCGAATGGCATCGACCGCGTCGTCCACCGAATCGACGGCGACTGCCTCCGCCAAGGGTCCCAGCGCAGCGGCAATAGCGTCTTCGGCTCCATCGCGCACGGTGATCTGCGAGGCGACAGTGCCACGCACAAAGCGCACGCCGGCGGCTAGCAATTCGCCTGCGCCGTCCTTGCGGGTCAGAGACAGGCTGAGCGCCTCCGCCTTAGCCGCCCATGTGTCGCGTTCCCTTTCGGCGTCGCGTAGGCCCTGCCTTAGCTTCTCGAGCCGCTCTTTTGCCTGGTCAAGAGCCTCA
>SWCB01009513.1_pt1 | contig 32583 bp, 19 predicted proteins | sample 4692901 | NCBI WGS metagenome assembly SWCB01 (sample SAMN10267276, study PRJNA491770) | bioreactor metagenome | isolation source: DHS bioreactor inoculated with subseafloor sediment | place: Japan: off Shimokita Peninsula | collected 2006-08 | reverse complement strand
TCGCCAAAGTCTTTCATGTAGGTCACCAGTTTCCAGTCACCAGTCATGCTGTCTGATTCAAGAATATAGGTATTCATTTTGGCAGCGGTATTGCCACCATCGGTCACGCACATTAAATATTTCTTTAATGGTGCATTATAGGTCATTGTCACGCATCCCATGTTGTTATCCCATTCCAGAAGAGGTTTAATATTTTTAAAATCATTAGACCAAATTGCTTTTCCCTGCTTATCCTTACCCGAATAGAACTCATATTGAGAAGCATCGTTTATGTTTTCTATTGAAGGTACAACCCTTATAAGATAAACCTGATCGCCTGTAATCCAACTCTGATTATAAAAGCGATAAGGGTTGTCATTTATTTCAGCTCCATGAGCTACTAAATAAGCTTTGCCATCTGGTGAATGCTCCATATTTTTACCAAAATCAACAAAATGGGGAGATCCGATTTTTACAGGATGACCGTGCTTCCCTGTCTCTCCAAATATTGGTTTTTCAGGGGTATGTGGAGTTTTTTCCCAGGCACGTCCATAATTTTTGGATGTTCGGAAGCCTACAAAAGGTCCTAGCCAAGGCCAGTTATATTGCATATCACCATATTTGGCAAATGGATCTGGATCAAGGCAATAAGTTCCATAATACCAGACACCATTATGGACAAGGCTTCCAGAAGGATATCTTCCCTTATATGGAAGTGAAGAAGCACGGGTCGAACCAAGGCCGTAAATCTTAAGTGTTAAGGGATCATTTCCTTCCATTACAGCCTGACCAGTCATGGCGTTTTCTCCTCCTAAATGCCATGATTCGCTAAAATCCCTGCCACCGTCAAGTCTGGGAGCAGTTCCATCTGTAAAAGGTGAATAAAGATTATCATCAGCTGCCCAGGTAGGATACCATGTATCACCACCACGAAGACCACTTTTTAACCCGAGAAACTTAATCCCATTAAGCTCTTTAGATTGTTCAAATGGACAGTCTTCCGGAGTTTCCGATTGCTAGACAAATGGTTCATATTCTAGTATTTCTAATTTTTGTGCAATAACAGTTGTATAATTATATAATAATATTATACAACAACTCAAAAATAACGATCTGATATTTTTCATCATAAGATGTTTTCCTATTTTGGTGGGGTCTAAAAATTAGTTTTTTTTTATATTTGTAAAAAGAAGAAGAATCCGTTATCCCCTTTTTACAAAAATATAAGTTTGAATATCCTTAATGGATATTCGATTTTGCGTATTTTAGTTAAGATGTATTCATTTATTTTTAAAAACATTTTAAATGTTAACGTACACAGAAAAATTTGAAAATGTTTATACCAGGAAACTAATTAGAGAAATATATAATAGAATAAGGCATGGAATCGTTGAGCCTCAATCAGAATATTTTTGTGCTGTGGTTATTCATTTGCTCATCCGTATATAAAAACTACTGAATTCCAGATTTTTCTGTATTTAATCTGTGTGATTCAATACAGATGAGGTTTTGGATAGGGACAACTGTGACGCATTGTTGTACACTGATTTTTCTGATTGTAAATCACTATTCAGCATAAATATTCTTTTCATAATTGGATTCCAGATAAAGCTTCGCCAGTTTAGTCACATAATTTGTGCTAAGTAGAAAAATTAATGTGAAAGTATTGAAAATTTATTTTCATGATTTCACAGTCTAGGTTCTACTAAATACAGAAGAATTCAATTTCTTAATCTTTGTCAAGATAGCAAGAATGTTATTTTATTAAATATTGCATTGTAATATATATTCAGTCTTTATACGTAGGCGAAAAACCAATAATTCAACCGAATATGAAGAATGGATGAAGTCAAGATATTTCATTCCACTAAACGTCTTCTTTGGTTATTGGATTAAAGGTTTCATATATGAATTGTTTTTATTTTTCTTTTATACAAAACCAATAAACTTGAAAATTATATTTTACCTAAGTGTATAACGTTCAGCCTGAGCATTTTGCATTACTTATACAAAATGTTGGCAACAGTAATTTAATAGAATTATTCTATCAGTAAATTTCACCATGTCCTCGCTATTTCATGAAACTCCAATATCCACTTTGATGTAGCTTCATGCCAAAAAACACAGGGATCACGAGGGTCTGCACCATCCGTCAGATTTCCAACCGAATTTCCTTGATAACTCTATAATAATTCCATTGAAATGATTTTTCAATTCATAACAACTTTACTCAGATTCGTCAATCTAATTTTTCTTTAAAATATTCTTTAAAAATTCTACCTCATCTGTTGAAAATGGGATTCCATCCTTCCTAAAAATATCGTGATGCCACAGTTCCGGTTCATTAGTAAAGGTTGAATCCCAACTGCTCCAAGGATACATTGTATTTGTTTTTCCAGTTACCAAACCCCAGTTAATAGCTCCAATATTATTCTCTTTAAATATCGGTAATACATTTTCAAATGTGTTCCCGATTGATCTTGCTAAATATTCTGTGCAGATTAATGGCCTTCCATATTTTTTAAGCACTGTAATTTTTTGTTTTATACTATCCATATTTCCGTCATAGGAATGGAAAGTTATCACATCAGAGTTTTCGATCATTGTTCTTTCTAATACTCTTAGACTATCCGGAGTTCCCCAATGATTTATTTCTCCCTTCCAAAGTCCAGCAGTAATTGGCTGTGATGGATTAACTTCTCTAGCCCATCGGGCAACCTTCCTTAACAATGCCAGCGAATAAATATGTTTATCATTTACTTCAGCTGGATTGCCCGAAACATTATCCGGCTCATTATAGATATCCCAAATAATTAATCTGTCATCATTTGCAAAATGGTTCATTACACCTTTTATATATGCTTCTAATTCATTGTGTCTGGTTGAATCACCTAGAATCTCTGCCCCGGGAGCTTGCACCCATCCACTGTTATGAACTCGAGGTTGTGGCTCCGGCTGTTTTCCCAATTTAGGAACTGGATTCCAAACATCGTCGAGCAAAACAAACATAGTTTTGATTTTGTGCTTATCAGAGATTTCAAGATACTTATCCAACCTTTTTACAAAACCGGTTGAATCATCAAGCCATAGTAGATTGTGCAGATAAACACGGTGGAGTGTCATTCCTAAATCAGCAGACCATTTTAGTTCATGGTCAATTGTTTCGGGATCAAACGTTTCTGCTTGCCAAAATTCTAACTGATTAATTGAACTGCTTGGATTAAAGTTTGTCCCAACAAGCCAATCATTTTGATTGTACCAATTCCAAGCTTTTTCTTTCGACCAGCGTTTTCCAACTTGTTTTTCATTGACACATGAGTAGAGTGTAATAAGAATTAGTAAAAGAATTATTTTTTTCATTTATTCAGATTCCAGTTTGTTTTTTAAATAGACTTGAAATAATATTTTTTTTAATTAAAATCATTTTTTTGCTTTGTACAAAACTACCTGCTATTAATATTATAAAAGCCATTTCTAAACTATCCACCAATCATTGCATTTATACCATAGGATTTAAAAATTTCCAAAACTGCATGCTGACGATTCATATCGGGTTCACCCATAGTGCCCTTGCTGTAATCAAGCCCTAGTTTTTCATATTTCTTCTCGGCAATATTGTGAAATGGAAGAATATTTACAATTGGAGGAGTGCCCTTAAGTGCTGCTATAAACTTTGCAGATTCGTGAATATTTTCATCATCGTCATTAACCCCTTTTATTAAAGGGATACGGATGTTCATATCCACTCCAGTTTCTGCGAGAGCTATAAGGTTTTCTAGAATTTTTTTGTTGGAAACACCTGTCCACTCTTTATGTTTTTCGTAGTCCATCATTTTTAAGTCATATAAAAAATGTTCTGATTTAGATGCAACTTCTAATAAAATATTTTTATCTACAAAGCCTGCTGTATCAATACACCGGTGGATGCCCTCTTCGCCGCAAGCATCTAATAATTGTATTAAGTATTTATGGTGTAATAATGGTTCTCCTCCAGAGAATGTAACGCCGCCTCTGGAATTATCCATTAATAAAACTTCTCGTTTTATCTCCACCATTATCTGCTTAACGGTCATCAATTCCCCAGCCATTTCTATTGCTTTAGTTGGGCAGACTTGAGCACACTTCCCGCACATTTGGCATAAGTCAGTGTCGGTAACAATTCCTTTGGGGGTCAGAGTTAGAGCATCATTTGGGCAGTGTTTAATACATTCCGCACTTCCAATACACTTATCGCTCGAATACATTTTTTGCTGCTTAACTGGAATGCTTTCTGGATTATGACACCACTTACAATTTAAAGAGCAACCTTTTAAAAATATAGTAACTCTAATTCCTGGACCATCGTTTATGGCATAGCGTTTAATATCAAATATCAGTGGTATTTTCATTGTTAGAACGAATCATTCTCAGTTCGATCAATTACTTCCTGCTGAAGGTCTGGATTCATATCATTAAAATAATCACTATAACCAGCCATTCTGACTAACAAATCTTTATAATCTTCCGGAGTTTCCTGCGCAGAACGTAAAGTTGCAGTATCAACAATATTAAATTGGATATGATGCCCACCAAGTATAAAATAACTCCTTATTAATTTTCCAAGTTTTGCAATATCTTCATCCCTCTTCAATAAACTTGGAAGGAAGCGCTGGTTTAATAGAGTTCCTCCGGAACGTGTATGATCCAATTTAGTTAAGGAACGAATTACTGCCGATGGTCCTTTGATATCGCAACCGTGTGAGGGAGATGTTCCATCAGAAATAGATTTATGAGCTAACCTACCATTTGGAGTTGCACCCATTACTTTACCAAAATAAACATGGCAAGTAGTTGATAACATATTTAAATGATATTTACCACCTTTAATGTTTGGCTTACCATCAATTGCTTTGATAAGATCATCATAAACTTTTAATGCAATATCATCAGCATAGTCATCATCATTACCAAAGAATGGTGTTCTATTAACAATTGTCTGACGCAATACTTCTTCATCTTTAAAATTATTTGTAACAGCATTTAGAACTCTATCCATGTCAAAAGTTTCATTTTCAAATACATGATACTTCATAGCAGATAAACTATCTGTTACCGTTCCTAAACCTGTACATTGAATGTAATTAGTGTTGTAACGTGGACCGCCATTGTAATAATCTTTCCCAGTTGATATACAATCTTCAATAACAACGGAAAGGAAAGGAGCGGGAGAATATTTTGCAAACATTGTATCGATGTAATTACTTACTCTAATTTTTTGATCAATGATATAGTTCATTTGTTTATGGAATGCATCGTATAAATCTTGGTACGTTTTAAATGTGCTTGGATCACCTGACTCACAACCTGCTATTTTTCCAGTAACCGGATCAATACCGTTGTTTAAAGTGACTTCGAAAATCTTCGGAACATTTAAATACCCTGTCAAAACATATGCCTCTTTACCAAATGCACCAACCTCAATACAACCGCTGCATCCACCCTCGCGAGCATCAGTTAATGATTTACCCATGCTGATCATTTCTGTAATGTAAGTTTCAGGACTAAAGACAGAGGGATAACCATGACCTTGTCTGATCACTTTTGAAGCGGCTTTCAAAAACTTATCTGGTGTTTTATGGCTTATATGCACAGATGACCCGGGCTGCAGAAGATGCAGTTCTTCTACCGCTTCCAATAAAATGTAAGAAACTTCACTTACTCCATCAGAGCCATCAGATTTTAATCCGCCAATATTGATATTTGTAAAATCGTTATACGTGCCACTCTCTTTCGCTGTAATTCCAACTTTAGGAGGAGCCGTGTGGTTGTTAACTTTTATCCACATGCTGCAGATAATTTCCTTTGCCCCTTCGCGAGTTAAAGATCCTTCAGCAATTTCTTTTTCGTAGAACGGAGTTAAGTGTTGATCAAAATGGCCAGGATTCATGGCATCCCACCCATTCAATTCTGTTATGGTTCCTAAATGAACAAACCAATACATTTGAACAGCTTCATAAAAAGTGCGTGGGGCATTGGCTGGTACCCAACGACACACCTCTGCAATTTTTAATAATTCTTTTTTTCTTTGTGGATTTTTTTCTGTTTTCGCTTTTTCTGCTGCCAGATCTGCATGACGCTCTGCAAATACGATTGCAGCATCACAAGAAATATCCATTGCTTTTAATTGCTCTGCTTTGTTGTTTGCATCGGCATCCAACAAATAGTCTAATGAATCAAGATGGTCTTGAATCTCTTTTTTGAAATCAAGCATTCCTTTCTTGTAAATTTTTCCATCAAGCGCGGTGTGTCCCGGCGCTCGTTGCTCCATAAACTCTGTGAAGAGACCAGCTTCATAAGCTCTTGTCCATTCAATTGGAACGTGGCTAAAAATTCTTTCACGCTGCGTTCGTCCTTCCCAATATGGAATTACTTCTTTTTCATATATGTCAATATCTTTTTGACTAGTAGTGTAACGCTGCTGATCCCTTGTGTTCAACACATGAAAATCTTCAACACTATGACAAGTTAATTCAGGAAATGTAGGAACTGCTTTTGGAATAGGCCCCCTTTCACCAACGATCAATTCGTCATCACCAAAGTATAAAGCCTTTTTCTTGCAATGATTCAAAAATGTTAAAGCCCTAAGAACAGGAATAGAATGCTTTCCATAATGTTCTTTGTAAAAAGCAGTTTGATGTAATGCTCTCTCTATTGAAATACTCGGTTCAGCATCAAAGCTCAATTTCCTAAGTCGTTGAATTCTGGGATTCATTCCCGGACCAATTTTATTACCTAAAGGCTGGTAAAAATTCCCTTCGGAAGAAGCACTTCTTTCAGCTACTGCACTTGGATCGTCTTTCCCTAATATTTCTTTTATCGATGGAAGGTCTGCTCCGTTTGGATCTATCCTTCCTTTTATTAATGTATCTTTCATATATATTCTCCATTACCTAATTGACTAGGTATATATTTTAGTAAAATAATTTACATTGCACAAAGTGCAATCGAAATAATTTTATGATTGAAATTTAGTTCTGGAAAAAGAGCGAAGCCTAATATTCCACATTAATCATTCAAATAAACAAAACCCTGTATAAAAAGATTCCAGGACTCATAAGAAACTGTTTCTCTATTTCTTTTAGTAAATATCAATAAAGTAATACTATCGTACATCCTTGCCAATTAGAATTAGGGAAGTTCGTGTTCATTAACTACAAACTTCCCTTTTTGAAATTACTTCAACTTTTGTATTGTAATTTTACCCAGTAAAGTATAAATAAGCAGCAAGAATTAATACAATCACAACACTTGAATTTATTACATCCACTGCTGTCCAACTATCTCTAGTTTCTTTTTTATCTTTATCAGAAACTAAACCAAAAGCTAAACCATCTATTTTTTTGTAATCTGGTTCTTCAGTAGCATAACTAACTGCAAACATTACAATTGCAGAAACTATAAATATTAATAAACCATAATATTGGAAGAAAATATTATTAATAATCCAGAGAAATGATCCTTGGTCATAGGTAAATCCTTCAATCATTTTAACAGGTGTATCAACTGCAAGTCTAATAATACCAAGAGCAAACCCAGTAAGCATAGCTGCAAGACTACCCTTTGCATTGAGTCTCTTAAAAAATACACCAAAGAAAAAGACAACAAATATTGGAGGTGCTAAGTATGCTTGAACACCTTGCAAATAATCGTAAAGTCCCCTACCACCTTGTATGACTGGAATCCAAAGCAGACCAATTATTACCATAACTACAGTTGCAACTCTACCTATCCAAACTAATCTTTCTTGAGAAACATCAGGTCTAATTCTTTGGTAAAAATCCATAGTAAATAATGTTGCAGAAGCATTAAATACACCAGCAAGAGAACTCATTAGTGCTGCAAGTAAACCAGCAACAACAATTCCTCTAATACCAACTGGTAAAATTTGTGTAACTAATAATGGAAATGCTTTTTGTGCATTAACTCGAATAACTTCACCATCAGGTCCAATTAGTTGACTTGCTATATGAGGATCTAGACCTTGTTGAGCAATTGAAAAAGCGATCATACCAGGAATAATAAATATGAATACAGGTAATAATTTTAATAAAGCTGCCGCAATTGTACCTCTTCTTGCTTGAGTTTGATCTGGTGCACCAAGTACTCGTTGAACTATATATTGATCTGTTGTCCAATACCAAAGTCCAATAATAGGCGCTGCGAACAACATACCCAACCAAGGATAATTATCATTAAAATACCAAGCCATTTTGCCAGCCTCTTTAACTGGAGCCCAAGTTGATTCAATACCAACAGGGACAAGAGGTTTCCAAAGGTTAAACATTTCAGAATCTAATGATGCTCTAAATGCATCCCAACCACCTAACGCTTCAAGACCAAAATATGTAACAAGTAAAGATCCAAGAATTAAGATTACAGTTTGAAGGGATTCTGTATATGCAACGGCTTTTAGACCACCAAGAATTGTGTAGAATCCAGTTAAAATAATAACTAAAATTGATCCTATCCAAAAACTATCTAATCCTAAAAAATTAACATCTGGTAAAAGAACACCAAATACAATGCCTCCAGCAAAAATACCGACAGCAATTTTTGTAAGTACATAAGCAATTAAGGAAATTAGAGATAACACTGTTCTAGAAGCAGGTGAAAATCGTTTTTCTAAAAATTCAGGCATTGTAAAAACTTTTGATCTCATATAAAATGGTGCCATAACCCATCCTAATACTAATAAACACCAAGCGTGCAATTCATAATGAGCCATTGCAACACCATCTGTTGCACCCGATCCAGCTAGCCCGACTAAATGTTCTGACCCAATATTTGATGCGAATATTGAAGTACCAACAACAAACCAGCCAAGATTACGACCAGCAAGAAAATAATCTTCTGGATTCTTGCTTTTTTGTTTTATAACCCACCAAGCTAATCCAAGAATTATCCCGAAATAACCGATAATAACAATCCAATCAATAACATGTAGAGTTGACAAATATACCTCCAAGTATTTAATTTTATAAAGAACTGTATCTAATAGTTAGGAATACAGTTTTATAAAGATAATATTCTAAATCAAAGATCATTTCATTTAGAAATCAGATAAAATGCAATTTAATTAAATTTAGTATGCTACTTATAAGCAGCATCATTCCAAGCTAATTCTTTTTTAAAACTTCTTATTCTTGTATCAGCATCAATAACTACAATTTCTACTCCAGCAATTGCACACCAATCTTCAATAATTTCTGTAGTAACAGATTGAGAAAATCCAGAATGATGAGCAGCACCAGCATGAATCCAGGCACTAGCACCAATTTCTAAGTTAGGTTTAGGAGCCCACATTACTCTAGCAACAGGTAATTTAGGGAATGTACCATCAGGCTTAACTACATCAACTTCGTTCACAACCATTCTGAATCTATTGCCCATATCAATAAGAGAAGCATTAATTCCGGCTCCAGCTGGAGTATCAAATACTAAACGTGCAGGATCGTCTTTACCACCAATTCCTAAAGGATGAACTTCGAGACAAGCTTTACCTTCAGCAATATTAGGACAAACTTCCAACATATGAGCGCCTAATACTTTCATACCAGACGGATCTAAGTGATATGTATAATCCTCCATAAATGAAGTTCCACCTTCAAGACCAGTACCCATAACTTTCATCGCTCGTACTAAAGCCGCAGTTTTCCAATCTCCTTCAGCACCAAAACCGTAACCTTCAGCCATTAAACTTTGAACAGCAAGACCAGGTAATTGTTTTAATCCGTGCAGATCTTCAAATGTAGTTGTAAAAGCATTCATTCCACCAGCTTCTAAAAATTTTCTCATTCCAACTTCAATCTGAGCTTGAGTTTTAACGTTTTCAAAACCAGCCTCACCTTCTTTTGCTCCATCAGCTAAATTATAAAGTTCGTTATATTTCTCAATCGTTGCAGCAACATCAGCATCTGAAACTTCGTTAATAACTTTTACTAAATCACCAACACCATATCCGTTAACAGAATAACCAAGTTTAATTTGGGCTTCTACTTTATCGCCTTCCGTAACAGCAACTTCTCGCATATTATCACCAAACCGAGCTACTTTTCCGCCTTGAGCATCAGCCCAGGCAGCTGCGGCTCTTGTCCATACACCAACTCGTTGTTGCACAGATTCTTCTTTCCAATGCCCTACAACAACTTTTCTATTAATTCCCAATCTTGTACAAATAAATCCAAACTCACGTCCACCATGTGCAGACTGATTTAGGTTCATGAAATCCATATCAATTTCTGCATAAGGGATATCTCTATTGTATTGTGTGTGTAAATGAACAAATGGTTTTTGCAATTGTGTAAGTCCATTTATCCACATTTTTGCAGGTGAAAAAGTATGCATCCAAGTTACAAGTCCAATACAATTTGGAGCATTATTTGCTTCTTGGCAAACTGCTGTAATTTCATCTGGAGTTTTTACAGGAGGCTTAAAAGCTACTTTTACTGGAATACTTAGAGAATCATTTAATGCAGCTGCAATTTCTTTTGAATGTTCAGCTACTTGTTGGAGTGTTTTGGGACCGTAAAGATGCTGGCTGCCTGTAACAAACCAAACTTCAAGTTCTTTTAAATTAATCATAGCTCTCCTTGTCATTAATTATTCTTGACCATAATAAGCTTTGGGACCGTGTTTACGATTGTAATGCTTATCCATTATATATTTTTTAATTGGCTCTGCATCATTTTTCAACTGTAAAGTTCCAAAAGCCATTTCAGCGACTCTTTCGAGTATCAGACTGTTTTTAACTGACTCACTTGCATCTTTACCCCAAGCAAAAGGTGCGTGTGAAGCAAGTAAAACTCCAGGGACACTCAACGGATCAATATCTCTAAATCTTTCAATGATTGCTGTGCCAGCATGCTTTTCATAGGCTTCTTCAACCTCTTCTTCTGAAAGTTCTCTTGCCAAAGGAATACTTCCATAAAAATGATCTGCATGTGTTGTTCCAAAACAAGGAATTTCTTTATGAGCTTGTGCAAACATTGTTGCGTAGACACTGTGAGTATGAGTTATTCCACCAATTGAAGGAAAGGCTTTGTAAAGCTCAAGATGTGTAGGTGTATCAGATGAAGGTCGAAACTTCCCCTCAACAGTTTTTCCTTTCATATCTATAACAACCATATCATCAGCTTTCATATTATCGTAGCCAATTCCACTTGGTTTTATAACAACAATTCCTTCTGATCTATCAATGGCGCTAACATTTCCCCAAGTAAGGGTTACTAAACCATAATCAACCAATTGTGTATTTGCTTCTAATACTTTTTCTTTTAGATCCTTTAAGTTCATAATTAACCTTTCCTCACTTCATCTCTAATATCAAGTAGTTCTTTCATTACATTAAACATTGATGTGTTTTTATTCTTAATACCAAATCCATCATGCAATTGTCTATATAATTTGTATAATTTTTTATAAACTTCAACGTTTTCTGGAATTGGAATATAAACTTTATTAGTACCGGTCATTTGTTCCTGAGCTGATTCAACATCAGTATAACCACCCATTTCTTTACCGGCAGCAACGGCACCAAAAATTGCTGCTCCAAGTGCAGGCGTTTGCTCACTACGTGATACTTTCATTGGCTTATTTGTTATATCAGCATAAATCTGCATTAGCATAGAATTTTTTATAGCCAATCCGCCACAATTTACTACTTCATCAATCTTAACACCATTTTCTTCAATCCTATCAATTATTGCAAGAGCTCCAAATGCAGTTGCTTCAACCAAGGCTTTATATATTTCATGAGCATTTGTATGAAGTGTTTGACCAAGTAACATACCAGCTAAACGTACATCCACTAGAATTGTTCTATTACCATTATTCCAGTCGAGAGCAAGTAATCCAGTTTCACCTGGTTTCATTTTATCTGCTGCTTCACCTAAATTTTTGAATTTCTCATCATTATCAGCACCATATTTATCTGGCACTAAATTATTTACAAACCAAAGGAAAATATCTCCAACGGCCGATTGCCCTGCTTCAATTCCATAATAACCGCCTTTTACAGAACCATCAACAACACCACACACACCAGGGATATCTGCTAATGTTTCATTATTTGGTGAAACCATTATATCGCATGTAGAAGTACCAAGAATTTTAACTAGTGTTCCAGTATTAACTCCAGCACCAACTGCTCCCATATGAGCATCAAATGCACCTACTGCGACTGCAACATCGGTACTAAGTCCTAATTTTTCAGCCCACTCAGCAGATAAGTTTCCTAATTTTTCTTCTGCAGGATAAGCTTCACTAAATAATCTATCTCTTAAGTCAGCAAGTTCTGGAGATAACTCCGCAAGAAATTCCTTGTCTGGAAGACCATCCCATTCAGTTGAAAACATTGCCTTATGCCCAGCCGCACACACGGAACGTTTTATCTTTTCTGGTTTTAATTCACCACATAAATGAGCAGGAATCCAGTCACAAATTTCAATAAAACTATGAGCAGCTTTAAATACATCGTTATCAGATTTTTGACATTTCCACAATTTACTCCACAACCATTCAGAAGAATAAACTCCGCCAATTTTTGCTAAATATTGTGGCCTAATTTCGCTTGCTTTTTCTGTAATTTCAGCAGCTTCCTCATATCCAGTGTGATCTTTCCATAACCAAACATAGGCAGCTTTATTATCTTTAAATTCATCTTTGAAACACAAAGGTAACCCTTCAGAATCAACGGGAAGCGGACTTGAGCCAGTTGTATCAACACCAATACCAATAATATCTTTGGGATCGAAATTGATTCTAGCCTCTTTAGCTTTTTTAATTGCTTCAGTAATCGTAATTTCAAGACCCTGAACATAATCTGCTGGATTTTGGCGAGCGAGATTTGGTTTAGCGTCATCAACAATCACACCAGCTTCACCAGTAGGATAATTAAAAACACTGCTCGCTAATTCATCTCCATTTGATAGAGCCACAATAAGAGCACGACAAGAATTAGTTCCATAATCAAGACCGATCGTATATTTGTCCAACATTTTCAATCTCCTTTTTCTTCTATAGAGTAAAGCCACATACCACATTTGTTTCTTGTTGATATCAGGTGCATGGATGTTTTACACAGAGCAACCATTATTTTGAGCCAGAAGTTTTCTTCACAATCCACTTATTGGCCAACATCAGAATCACCAATACAATACCCCATTGGACAAGTATGGTGCCGACATTAAACAAGTTGTCTGACCCAAAAGGGATTAACCATGTGTCTGGATTGTCCTTCCAGGAAGAGTAAAAAAACCAACCTAACAGAAATATCATTTGCAACGGGGCGACAAAGGCAATAATAAAATCCCAGGCACGACCTATTTTGATATTGGAATATTCATGGTTTAAATTTTCCTCCCGGAATTTCTTGACCCCATACGGGATTATTGAGATGGTGAAGAACAATCCTGCCATCATTAGGCCTACACCCCAGACCCAATCCTGATTTTCCAGGACCGGCATCCAAATTGCAGATGGCAGGCCTAAAGCAAAAACGCCGACGCATATAATTTTTATGGCTTTTGCCCGATTCATACCGGCATCCACAAATGCTCGAGTTGTGACTTCCACCTGCGCAATCATGCTGGTAAAAGCGGCGAAGGAGAGGGCTACAAAAAACAGAATCATAAAAAACTGCCCCATAAACATGGTCTTAAAAAGTTGAGGCATCCAGATAAACGTGATGCCGGAATTGCCTTCAGAGAAAATGGTTTTTTGCACAAGGTCTACAGAAAAGGTCTCGCCATTCTGAACTGCCGTTTCCAAGGATCCCAGACCATGTAAAACAGTCGGGTCTATTTGGGCTTGCTCCATCAGTTGCGGCACTGCTGTAAAAACAGTGCAGAAAATCATGATACCCGCCATCAGCGACACAATGTTATTAATAAAAGGCAAAACCACAGCGTTTAGAGCTGTATCCTCGTCATCCCGCATATAGGCAGCGTAACAGAGGACCAGACCCCATCCTGCTCCAGTATCCCAGGCATTTTGCGTTAACGCCTCAATCCAAATCTGGGGGTTTGCCAGATTCTCCCAGTCGACAGTAAATAAAAAAGAAAGACCATCAGATGCACCGGTCAAGAATAGAGAACGAACCACCAATATGACGATTAACCCAAGCAAGATTGGCATTAGGATGCTGGTGACTTTTTCAATTGACTTAACCCCTTTTATCACCACCCAGGATGCTAATCCGATTACCAGACCATGACACAGTATTGGCCAAAAAGAAGATGTGAGGGAAATCCAAAAAGCACCGGGTGAAGCCTCGGGAATTTCCGTAAAAATGGCCGCAAAGGCATAACGAAATGTCCAACCAGCCACAACGCTGTAATAGAAAGTAATGGCTGTGGTTACAAAAACACAAAAAGCTCCCATCCAGGCCCATCTTGGCCCCATTAGTTGCATGAAAGATTTTATCGGGCCGCTGCGAGTTTTGCGTCCCATCCCAAATTCCAGCATGATAATCGGAATAGACCACACCAAAAGGAAAAAGAACCAGGCAACCAGAAACTCTCCTCCCCCGTTTTTTGCCGCTATTCTGGGAAATCTCCAAATATTACCAGTTCCGACTGCCATACCAAGCATGGCCAACATCATTCCCGTTCTGGTGTTAAATCGCTCTTTCATTTTAAAATCCTTTTGATACCAAAATCGCTTTCTCTATTCATTTTTTGCTCGACAATAAATTTTTTGTGTTCATCCACACCGCCATTTCACCAACACCTCGATGCGACCACGCGTAATAGGGAATCATTTTCAGTGCTTTACCTGTTTTGGTATCTCTGCCCTGAATCACAGTAACTCCGTCCAATAACTCAGGCTGATATTGATGACTGAATTCGGTTTGATCAGAAATTTCCAAGTTCAACGCATGGCCACCGTTATCAATACCTTCGGCACAATAAACTATGGGTCCACGTTCAATTGCTATCTTGCCATGATTTGCCTGAACATTCTCATGAGATAAAACACGTCTTACAGGCATCGGAAGTTGCAATTCAATCACATCGCCCTTTGTCCATTCGCGATCAATAACTGCAAAACCTTTATCTATTTTTACAAGGACTTGTTCATTATTCACTGACAATTGAACAGTGTTTTGGTTGTTCTCCAAATATCTGTAAAGATCCGATGGGAGGGGTTGATTATTTGCCCATCCGGGAATGCGAATGAGGATGTTGAATTTTTTCTTCTTTACAGGATTCACCTCTATTTTAATGTCTCCATCCCAGGGATAATTGGATGTCTGTTTAATAGCAATTTCTTGATTATCAACACTCACAGTGGAGGAGCTACTAACAAATAAATTCACATAAAGCTGATTATCTTTAACCGCATACATATAATCAGGAATCGAAGGCATAAACCGAATAATATTTGAAGGACAGCAAGAGCAGTCAAACCATGTACTTCTGGTTGCTGCGCCTTGGTTGAATTTGAAATTTGCGTCAGACGCTAAACAGTTGGGATAGAAAAAAGAGTCCCCCTTTAATGAAACGCCGGCAATCAGACCATTGTAAAGGGTACGCTCCAGAACATCGATATACCTGGAATCGCCTTTTAATAGAAACATACGATGATTCCAGTAAACCATAGCAATAGATGCGCAAGTTTCGCTATAAGCTTTCAGATTGGGTAGATCATAATTATCGCTAAATGCTTCGCCACTTATACTGCCGCCAATTCCGCCGGTTAAATAAAGCTTCTTAGATACTACATTTTCCCAGAGATTATCGCTGGCAGCAAGGTATTCCGGATCTTGCATTAATGCTGCAATATCCACCATCCCGGCATACATATAAGTAGCCCGTACGGCATGGCCTACGGCTTCATTCTGTTCAACAACTGGCAGATGATCTTGAGAATAGATATGATCGCCGTAATCCAAATAAAGTTCCCGTTTATCTTTTCTTCCACGCGCATCGAGAAAATACTTGGATAGATTTAGATATTTTTCATTGCCCGTTGCTCTATAAAGTTTGATCAGTCCCGTTTCAATGATTTGATGGCCGGGAACTTCAAGACGCTTATCCCAACCAAAAGTCTGGTCTATTAAATCTGCGTTTTTTAAAGCAATATCTAGAAAGTTTCGTTTGCCTGTGGCACGATAGTGGGCATAAGCAGCTTCATACATATGTCCTACGTTATAAAGCTCATGACTCCTTCGTAAATCAAACCAGCGTGGACCTGCCTTTAACCACTTTGCAGGCGAAATATCCGGATCAATCGTCTTCCATGTACAGATATAACCATCCTCTTCCTGAGCAGCGGCTATCTTTGTTATTATTTCATCTATATAGGCATCAAGTTTTTCATCCGGATCTGTTTGTAGTGAATATGATGCACCTTCTATAATCTTGTAAATATCAGAATCATCGAAGGGCATGTATCCTTCATATTTACCATCAAGCATTCCGGCTGCTCTTTCAAAATTGCGGATCCTTCCTTCTTCTTCACTTTTATCGAAAGCAAAAGGGATTGTGACTTCCCGGTTGGTATTCAAACGTTTTGACCAGAACGAGTCTTTAACTTTTATTTGAGTGAAAGGAACTGGCTTTATAATGTAGTCTTTTTTCACTTGTTTTGAGCAGCTTATGCCGAGTAACATAACCAGCATAATATAAACAATATTTTGTTTCATTAATTTTACTCCTTATTCATTGATGAAGGCTTTTCGCAATAGGCGAGACCTCACGATACTCACCTGGAAGATTGGCCTCCATTTGGTCGTATATTTATATTTTGTACCTAACCCGTTCATTTTAACGACAATTCATATAATGTTACGCTTAAGGGAGCAAGAGCCAAAGTATTCGAGGCCTCCCTCAGAGTAGTTTGTGTGATGTCGACCTGCCGCGCTTTGCCAGGAGCGTTGTGCGACAACTTGTCAGGGCCAGTTATGATCCACTTGAGACCGCTACCAGTTAGTTTTCCTTGTTCGAGTAACAACGAGAGCGACTGTGGTTGCTCTGTTGGATTAACGATGGCAACAGTCAGCGTGTTGCCGTCAGACGATAACGCCGCAGAGACATCTAAAGGTGCGAAATCACCTTCAAGTTGAACGGGGATTGTTCCAAATCTTTCACGGTACAGTTTCAGCACGAGTCCCGTGGTTTCGAATTCAGCCTCAGTCTTTGTGGCCTTGATGGCTCCTATAACGTTGACGGTCTGTGCGTAATTAGCCATGAAAAAGAGGTCGCTGTTTCTGAAAAACTCGTGCAGGCCAATGGCCACTCCGAGTCCGTCCTGCAGAAATTATCGTGTGCCGAGTTCACCGTATTCATTGGCGCCGTACCAGTAGTTCCATTCATCTAGTGCGATGCGGATGTCCTTGCCGGCAAGGCCTGGGATGTTTTTGAGATACTCGCGGTGCAACTTGGCAATACTGCGAATTGTGGCCGCGATTTGCCCAGTATGCTCGACCACATCGTCCTTATCTTGACTATACAGATGTTCGCTTATCAGATTCATGTGGTCGGCGCAAGTATTCAGCATCTGCTCGCTCCAGGGCCCTGCAGCACCGACGCCTATGGCCTTCATGTCGGGATCGACATTACGCATAGCGTCGACGACGCGGTTGTGTTTCTGTACGTATTCTTCGAGTGACATGTGGCCCAGTTGCCAGTCTCCATACATTTCGTTACCAATGGCCCACCACTTGACGCCATACGGTTGCGGGTGTCCGTTCTGCGCACGGACTTGCCCCATAGTCGTTTCGGCGCTGCCATTTACATATTCGATCTCCTCGGCTGCGGAAGCGGCACCTCCTAATCCCGTATTAACGGCAATAAATGCTTCGGTATTAATTTCTCTGCACAAATCCATGAACTCATGGATTCCGACGTCGTTGTGTTCAATTCCTTTCCATGCTGGATTTTTACGGGGCGGGCGACGATCGGGATTGCCGATTCCGTCCTTCCAGTCGTAGCCGCTCACGAAGTTACCGCCCGGCCATCGGTAAACTGGTGAATTAAGCTCTTTGAGTAGCGTGACTACATCAGTCCGCCAACCGAGAATGTTGTCATCAGGCATTAGCGACACGGTACCGATAGAGAAGTGTCCCTTGCCAGTGGAAACGATCTCGATGCGACCATTGTCAGTTGAGGCCTTCGAACGAAATTGTAACTGAATTGTGGTGAATTTCTCGCTTATCTTTTCGATCATAATCGTATCTCTGTCATGCGCACCGCCGCCCCAAACGAGGCTTATCTGGATTGGGCCCACTTCGGGTGTGCCCGCCAGAACAATCCGCCCGGTGTATCCCTTACCCTCGACCAATGCGAGGCGATTCTGGATTATGCCGCCGGGAGTTCCGTCGCCCGTCAGGGCGATCCGAGGCGTGTGTTCGCCCACGAAAGTATTGTCCGTTTCCATTGAAATGTTCTGTTTATCGCCAACGATCATCCAGGGTGAGCGTACCAGCAATTCGTATGGATGTCCCTCCCCTTGCCAGTTTTCCAACCCAGGTTCGTACATGGTCCAGGCCGGTGCTTCGCCGGTTACAGGATAATAAAATTTCCGATCCTCCAGCATCTCTGCCCAGAGACCGCCGTAAATACAACGGCCCAAATGTTCTATAAACTGACCGTAGATATACTTAGAAATCGGTTCACCGGTTTTGTTAATATCAATTTTCACGGAGGAAACCTGACCTTGCACCTGTAGAAACACCCCTGAGAAAATCAGTATTCCGATTATCATATTCATTACTATTTTCTTCATATTACCTTCATTCATTTGCTTTTTAATTTCCTATCTTTTCAATATTTGTGATTTTAAAACCACCTTCTATGATTATTTTGTATTAATCCAAACCGCCATCTCCCCAATTTTTCGATGTGCCCAAGCGTAATATGGAATAGCTACAAATGGGACCTGCTCTGATGCTGAAGCAGCTGTACCCGTTATTTCACCCAATCCATCAAACAATTCGGAATTGAAGCTATATTTGAAATCATTTTCTTTAGAAAGTTTTAAGTTCAGCACACCTGCGGTATTGTCAACTTCCTCAGCACAGTATACCAGAGGACCGCGTTCAAGCGCTATTTTTCCTTTATTTGCAATTACTAGTTCGTGACTTTCAACCTTTCTCACAGGCATATCGAATACGATCTCTATTTTATCGTTCTGCTGCCATTCCTGCTTTTCAAGAGTTATATAGTCATCAGTTGAATTGGTCTGAATAGTTTTCCCATTTATAGATACTTTCACTGATGGAGTATGTCCATCAATATAGCTGTAAAGATCACCTGACATAACTTCATTTCTAGCCCAACCCGGTACTCTTAGTTTAAAAGTAACTGAAATTTTTTCTTCATTTTTGATAGTAAGTTCTACTTTCCCATCCCAAGGATAGTTAGTGCTTTGCGAAAGCTTGAGGGTTTGATCGTCCAATGCAAATTCAGCCTCATTACCGATGTAAAGATTCACGAACACTTCTTGCCCCTTTGTTGAATATATATATCCAGGCAAAGAAGGTAAAATCCGTACTACATTAACCGGACAGCAGGAACAATTAAACCATGGAGATCTGCCGCACACGCCCTGATTAAATTTACTGACACCATCAACCTCAAGGGGATTTGGATAAAAGAAGGTATTCCCTTCGAATGAAACTCCTGCCAGAAATCCATTGTACAAAGTCCTTTCAAATACATCCATGTATTTTACTTCGCCGCTTCTTAAGAACATCCGGTGGTTCCAAAGCATGAGAGCAATGGCTGCACAGGTTTCTGTATAGGCTGTACCATTGGGCAGTTCATAGTCGGGGCCAAATCCTTCGTGTTGCGGTTCAGCTCCGATACCTCCGGTCAGGTAGATTTTTTGATGTACAATATCTTTCCAAATTTTGTCGAGTGCCTGATCATATGCAGTTTCACCTGTCAGTGCAGCCACATCTGTTGCTCCCGCATAGAAATACCCGGCTCTAACGGCATGCCCAACTGCTTCTTCTTGCTGTGCGAGTGGTTTGTGGTCCTGCTGATATTTTCCTGCATGGACGCCATGCATTAACTCATGACCTTCTGCATTGCCACGCTGATCCACGAAAAATTTAGCCAGGTCAAGGTATTTCTGTTCACCTGTGACCCGGTAGAGTTTGACCAATCCGATTTCTATTTCCTGATGGCCGGGTACGCCCATATTCTTTCCAGGTCCAAAAACTTTGTCAACAAGATCAGCATTTTTAATAGCAACGTTAAGCAGGCTCCTCTCGCCTGTTGCCTGGTAATGCGCCACAGCTGCTTCATACATGTGGCCGACGTTGTAGAGTTCGTGATAAGTTTTCAGATCTGTCCACCTTTCCTCACCCCCGCCGTCGGCGGATTTCGAAGGATCAATGGTGCGGTTGGTGTACAAATAGCCATCGTCTTCCTGAGCGGCTGCTATCTTTGCAATCAAATCGTCGAGATAAGTTTTGAGTTCAGGATCATCTTGTACCTGCAGGGAATAACTTGCGCCTTCGATAACTTTAAAGACATCCGAATCATTAAAAAAGATTCCTTCAAATTCCCCTTCTTCCAGGCCGCCGGCAATTGCAAAGTTTCTAATTCGTCCGGTTTCTTCACATTTCTCAAAATTGTAGGGAATAGTAACTTTACGATTGGTTTCTAGGCGTGGCGCCCAGAAATTGTCGGTGATATTCACCTTGGTAAAGGCTACCGGTTTGATTGGATAGTCCTGAGCTTGTTTGCTGCAACTAATGGTTATAAGCAATACAAAGCCAACAAGTAATATGTAGGATATCAATTTTTTCAAGATAAGTTCTCCTAAGTTTTAATGATCACTCTAAGTGACTGGATAATATTAGAATTGTTAGTCTCATTCGTACAAAGTTTTCTCTCTAGCTCTGGAAAAATAAATTGTTCAATGTTTGACTTCGTTATTTGCAATTCTAATTTTAATCCTTTACACAATAAATTTTACTTCTACAATTATTAATATTAATTTTCATCGATCAATGGATCTACTAACCTTTGCCATGCTTCGATCGATCTCAAGAGATTCTGATGCACATCTCCCCCAATACCATAACCTTGTAAACCAATAGGTCCATTATATCCAAATTGTTTTAACCTTTTCAAAAACATGTAGATATCAAAAGTCCCGCTATCCAATGGTCGGATTAATTCTTGCCAATCTTTTCCATCAGATTCTGCTCCATTTATGGTGACCATGGATAAATGGGGGATCGCCTCTGATAATTGCCAGTTAAGTTTCTTTTGATCTTCGGTTCGGAGCCAGTGACATAAGTTAAAAGTAATGCCAACATTTTTACGATTGATCTGTTTGATAATCCGAATGGCGTCTTCTACCTTTTCCAACCAATTATTTATGTGAGGGTAAAGAACAATTTTAAGCCCGTATTTAGCTGCGTTATCAGCGAGATCATGAATAATCCTTACAGCATCAGCATCTCCAGCCGGATCTGAGATTCCATATTTTTTACTATTTACGAACAAACATATTATTGTTTCTCTTCCTTGTAAATATTTCATTGCATTGTGGATCTCTTCAATATCTTGTGGTTTCTCATGATCAATCGAAATGCCAAAATACATGGCAAATAATCTCGAATTGTGTTTATCTACAGCGGCAATTTTATCTTCTATTCCTTTGAATCCCAAATGATCAATCCCTGAATAACCGAGTTCGTTTATCATTTTTACTTGAGAATCATATGTTTGGTGTTTGGCATCTTTGGTTCCGGTATCCATGGCAAAAAAATCATTTAGCTTTATGGGGGCAAGCCAAACATTCCTATAAGCGACCGGCCCATGGTCTCCTTGCAGCATCAAAGGTCCAAATGCTTTTTCGTCCTGGAAAGTTGCAGCCCTTGTGGTACCAGTAAGTTGAACATTTTCGTGTATTACTTTGCCATTATGAACCACTTTTACAAATTCAGCATTGGCAATTTTATCTCCCTGTGAATTAAATCGAGGAGCTTTGAATATCACATCGAAAGTCTGCCATTCTCCTGGCTTAAATGATGCGTTGCAACGAGGAGAATGTCCCTCATATCCTTTGATAACTCTTTTGTCATCCCATCTTTGATAAATTCCGCCGCAATCTGAGTGGATTGATTTTTCTTTTCCCCAGCTATCAAAGACTTGTATCTCATAACGACCCATAAAATAAACACCAGAATTGGAACCTTTAGCAACCTTAAACTCTATATGAGCCCGAACATCCCCAAATTCTACCTTGCTTACTAAATCTTCGGTAAAACCTGTCTTGCCATTCACTAAGACACCAAAGCCCGGAGCACTGCCCAAAAGCTGCTGGTTCTCGGGTTGAATATATACAGAATCCACATTTTGCCAATCACTTTTGCTTTGCCAGGCGTGAAAATCCTTGCCAATCAGAATGGTCTTCTTATTAATCTGAGCTTCAGAAAATGTTGCCATGCTCATAACCAAAATCAAACAAATAATTTTTAATTGCACTTTCCAGTTATCCTTAAATTTATAATCAAGATTTTCTGCTTTTTATTGAATGCCTAAACAATCAAACCAGTCGTATCTACAGATAATTCTTTATTTTCTTTTAATAGTTGTTTTAGGGTCAACTTTTCTGACCTTTTCCCAGCCTCCCTACCCAATATTGTAGCAAGCGTACTATTAAGGCTCGGTTCAACAGTAACATTATCATATATTCCATTCACAATATTGTCATGGAATGTTTTAATGTTTCTTCTGGCTCCATTCGTATAGAGATTTTCCACGACTCCACCTTTGTAAGATCTTTTATTGCTATGTACCCAGGTTTTTTTCTCGCCATAATGAGTATCAATATGTCCATCTGTGCCAAAGGCAAAACATGATATGGCACCTTCTAAATTTCTCAAGTGTTCACAATCGCAATTTATCATCATATCATTTTCTAATTCAAGAGTTATAGAATACGTATCATGAGAATCTCCATAGATTCCCGATTTAACTAGTTTTGAGCGTCCAACCGCACTGACAGGTTTCGCATCTTTAGAAATCCACAATCCCACATCAAGAGCGTGTATATCATAATTGACGTACAGACCGCCACCAATATTATCATCATGAACCCATATCAAGTCTTTGAGTCTGTTTTCAATTGTTTTTTCCTTGGGTATATATTGAAATCCCTCACTCCCGCTTCTGACTGAAATGATACCAATATCGCCAATATCGCCCTGATGAACGCGTTGAAGAGCTTCTTGGTAAATAGGATCTGTCCGAGTTTGAAAATCAATAAGAAAAACTTTTTTATTCTTTTTTGCTATTGTGGTAGCCTCTTCTATTTTCCGCCAACCCGGAACATCGCATGCTACAGGCTTGGCCATATAGATATGACATCCAGCATTGATAGCAGCACTAACATGATCTGGAAAACAATAAGGCGGAGTTTCGCAAAAAACAGCATCTACCTTTGTTTCAAGGAGTTTTTTATATCCGGATAAACCAAAAAATCGGTTCTTTTTGGATACAGAAAACTGATTGCCTTGAGTTTCAGCTACATCCGGGTAATAATCAGCTATTGATTTGATGTGATAGCCGCCATGTTCTTCCAGCATTGTGGCAATCATTCGGCCTCTCTTCCCCAATCCAATAAACCCGATCTCAATTTTGGAATTCGCTTCTGTCCCCCTCACCAACCCTGGTTTAATAATAGTAAAAGCTGAAGCAGCTGCTACGGTCGAGATAAAAGTCCTTCTTTTCATTCCAATCCTCCGGTGTTGTAAACAGCGTTAATAGCAAAATTTTATTTTTTCATTTCATGTTTAATCAACATTGGTCATATACCTTTGCCTTCTGGGTAAAACATTAATGATTGTATCCTTATTTTAATCTCATTTTGTTGAAAACCGATAGACCGTCGTAGTCTGATAAGTTTTCCCGGGCTCTAAAATACAACTTGGGAATTCAGGCTTGTTTGGCGAATCGGGGTAGTGCTGGGTTTCAAGGCACAACCCATAACGGTATTTGTACACTTTACCATCCTTGCCGGTTATGCTACCGTCGAGGAAATTGCCGGAATAAAATTGAATGCCTGGTTCTGTTGTCAATACTTCCATAACTCGCCCAGTAGAACTCTCAAAAAGTGTAGCAGCCAACGCAAGTGCACTGTTTTGTTTGTTTATAATCCAGTTGTGGTCATATCCACCACCATATTTAATTTGTTGATCATCATTATCAATTCTGGCGCCGATTTTAATTGGTGTGCGAAAATCCATCGGAGTACCAGCTACCGGTTGCAATTCACCAGTAGTAATTAAGCTGGCATCAACCGGGGTGAATCGATCAGCATTGAGCATAATTTCATGCTCCAGGATAGTTCCATTCCCCTGTCCCGCAAGGTTGAAATAACTATGATTTGTAAGGTTAACCGGAGTAGCTTTGTCTGTGGTTGCATAATAATCAATTTTCAATTCGTTATCCTGTGTCAGCAAATAGGTCGCTGTTACCTTCAGATTTCCAGGATAACCCTCCTCATTATCTTTGCTCAGATATGTCAGTTTTAGCCCAATGCTATTGCCTTCTTCTACGGTTTCGGCATCCCAAACAACTTTGTCAAAACCTTTTATGCCACCGTGCAGATGATTCTCATTATTGTTGGTGGCCAATTTATATTCCTGACCATTAATGGAAAAACGCCCCTTGGCTATGCGATTGCCATACCGGCCAACAATAGCACCAAAATATGGTGTTTCTTCAAGGTACCCTTCTAGCTTATCGTATCCCAGAACAACGTCTTCCAGTTTGCCATTTCTATCAGGAACCAGCAAAGTAACAACAATAGCTCCGTAGTTCGTGATAGAAGCTTTCATACCAGAGGAATTCTCAAATGTGAACAGCCATACTTCTTTCCCGTCCACATTGCCAAAAGATCTTTGTTCAATGTTCATTTTTACACTAGTTTCCTTTTGAGTGTCAGACTGCTTACAACTTGTTGTCAATAAAAGTAACATACAAAATGATATTAAATAGCTACACCGCATTTCTTCCTCCATGTTAAGAGTCGTCTGGTCAATATTTATTGTTAACGTACACGTATATTTATAAAAAAAATTCCTCACAGATTGATAGACTGTTAAAACACAGAATATCTTGTGTACGTACACAATCTAAAAAAAAACTAACTCTATGTCAATAAAATTATACAACTAATCTGGAGTAACTTTTTCGGTTGTTTAAGAAAATTCAATCATTTTCTGTCTGACAAATTGTAGACAAGAATCCCGGATTATCACAAAATTCACTATCTCCACTGTTTGGCGATAGATAATAAAAAATACATAGGCCTTTGACACAACACAGCCATCGTAAAAACCCACCACAAACATCGAATGAATTTGTAAACTACAGCCATCTTAACTCTTTAAAATTAAGGCGATTCGACCGGAACTTCAGTTCCTGGTTTTGTATTTGGAAGTACTTTTGCTCGAACTGCCCACTTCTGGTATTTTTCCCCAAGATTTTTAACAATCTCTGGGTGTTGAGTTGCTAAATTGTTAGTCTCCGTACGATCCAATTCCATGTTATATAATTCCCATGGTTCTTTTTTAGCCACCAACTTCCATTTTCCTTGTCGCACTGCGCGGGCTCCTTGATGCTCCCAAAACAGAGTTCTCTCAGGAATTTGTTTATTATCTAAAATTGGTATAAGGCTTTTTCCTTCCATCGGCTGAATTTTATGTCCCCTATAATTATCGGGATATTTGGTGTTGCTGACATCAACGATGGTCGCCATAATATCAATCAAATGTGTTGTTTCTTTCCGAAACTCATTTTTTATTCTGTACTTGGCTGGCCAATGAATAATGAAAGGAGAGGCAATTCCGCCTTCATGAGTCCAGCTCTTGTATTGTCTAAATGGTGTATTGGAAAGATTTGCCCAGGGTACACCGTAACTTTGGTAGGTTTCATCATTACCCGGCATAATTTCGGGTTTGTTTCCAAATTTAACAGGTTTCCCGGTGTTTGCCAATCGGTTGGCAACTGGTGCATTAAAAGCCCAGTTTTCCCACTCTTTGGTTAATTCTTCAGCACAACCTCCATTGTCGGCCAGGAAAATGATTAACGTATTTTCAAGTTGACCCGTTTCTTCTAAATGTTTGATTATTTTTCCAATTCCTTGATCCATTCTATCAATTTGGGCTGCGTATACTTCCATTCTTCTGCTTTGCCATTCCTTGTTCTTTGCGTCTTCCCATGGTAATTGACTAGGATCTCGTTCTGTCATTTGCCAGTTTTTATCAATTAATCCCATTTGAATCATTCTTTGATAACGTTCTTGACGAAGCTGATCCCAACCAGCATCATATTTTCCTTTGTATTTTTGAATATCCTCTTCCAAAGCGTGCAAGGGCCAATGGGGTGATGTGTAGGCAGCATACAAAAAAAATGGATCTTTAGGATTAGTAATTCGATGCTCTTGAATGTATTTAATCGAATTTTCAGTGATGGCATCCGTGTAATAAAAATCTTTTGGAATGTCTTTTATAGCATTATTTTGATTCACAAGTGTGTTTGGTTTGAAAAAACTCCCGGCTCCAGTAATGGTTCCGAAAAATCGGTCAAAACCCCGCTGAACTGGCCAGTTATGTTTTGGATCATCAGACATTTTGTGTCTGGTGACATGCCATTTCCCAGACATGTAAGTGCCATAACCAGATTTATTAAGAACCTCAGCAATTGTGACGCAAGAATTATTTAGATCACCTCTGTAACCATCAACACCGCGATCTTCGCTAGCCATGTGGCCAACTCCGGTCTGATGAGGATAAAGTCCGGTTAATAAACTGGCACGAGTAGGACAGCAGCGTGCCTGGTTATAAAATTGTGTGAATCGAAAACCTTGCGAAGCTAAACGATCTAAATTTGGTGTCTTAACCTCACCACCATAACAGCCGATGTCGGAAAAACCCATGTCATCTGCCATAATGAGGAGAATGTTAGGCTTTTGGTAGGATTTTCCACAGCTGAGTAAACAAATGGTAATTAGTAGTAAAATTGTGGTTAATCCCAAATTTCTTATGCTCATAATATATTATCCTTTCTTTAATGTAATAAGGGCAAAATCTAATCATATTTTTTGCGTACTAGGTGAACATTGCATTCAAATTTTTATTGAACCATCGTTTTTTTCAACCAATCTACTCTTGCCAAATCAGGATTAAAATTAACAATTTCATTCACTAGCTTTGCCTGTATTTCAGCATACTCTTGTTTACCAAATAGATTGTAAATTTCATTTGGATCATTCTTTAAATCATACAAATCGCCATTCTGATTTTTAGGATTTATTCCCATTTTCCAATCATCTGTCACGATTATTCAATTTAATTTTGTCATTTTCTATTGGGAAGTACTTTTGCTCGAATTGCCCACTCCTGGTATTTTCCCCTAAGACTTTCAACAATCTCCGGATGTTGAATTGCTAAATTATTAGTCTCCGTACGATCCAATTCCATGTCATACAATTCCCATGAACTTAGTTCACTTTCAGCCATTAACTTCCAATTTGAACTTAGTTCACCTCCAGCCACTAACTTCCATTTTCCTTGACGTACTGCACGGCGACTTTCATGCTCCCAAAATAGAGTCCTCTCCGGAATTGGTTTATTATCTAAAATTGGTATGAGGTTTGTCCCCTCCATCGGCTGAATTTTATATCCCTTATAATTATCGGGATATTTGGTGTTGCTGACATCAACGATGGTTGCCATAATATCAATTAAATGTGTTGTTTCTTTCCGAAGCTCATTTTTTATTCTGTACTTGGCTGGCCAGTGAATAATGAAAGGAGAGGCAATTCCGCCTTCATGAGTCCAGCTCTTGTATTGTCTAAATGGTGTATTGGAAAGATTTGCCCAGGGTACACCGTAACTTTGATAGGTTTCATCATTACCCGGCATAATTTCAGGCTCATTACCAAAGTTAACAGGATTTCCGGTGTTTGCAAACTGGTTGATAACCGGTGCCCAACCATCTTTTGTCAGTTCTTCTGAACATCCTCCATTGTCGGCCAGGAAAATGATTAACGTATTCTCAAGTTGATCCGTTTCTTCTAAATGTTTGATTATTTTTCCGATTCCTTGATCCATTCTATCAATTTGGGCTGCGTATACTTCCATTCTTCTACTTTGCCATTCCTTGTTATTTGCGTCTTCCCAAGGTAATTGACTAGGATCTCGTTTTGTCATTTGCCAGTTTTTATCAATTAATCCCATTTGAATCATTCTTTGAAGACGTTCTTGACGAAGCTGATCCCAACCAGCATCATATTTTCCTTTGTATTTTTGAATATCCTCTTCCAAAGCATGCAACGGCCAATGGGGTGATGTGTAAGAAACATACATAAAAAACGGATCCAGAGTTTTGCTAATTTGATGATCCTTAATGTATTTAATCGAATTTTCAGTGATGGCATCTGTGTAGTAAAAATCTTTTGGAATGTCTTTTACCGGATTATTTTGATTCACAAGTGTGTTTGGAATAAAAAAGCTCCCTGCGCCATTAATGGTTCCGAAAAATCGGTCAAAACCCCGCTGAACTGGCCAATTATGTTTTGGGTCATCAGAGGATGTATGTTTTGTGACATGCCATTTTCCTGACATGTAAGTGCCATAACCAGAGTTTTTAAGAACCTCAGCAATTGTGACACTAGAATTATTTAGATCACCTCTGTAACCATCAACGCCGCGATCCTCGTCAATCATGTGGCCTACTCCGGTCTGATGAGGATAGAGTCCGGTTAATAAACTGGCACGAGTAGGACAGCAGCGTGCCTGGTTATAAAATTGTGTGAATCGAAATCCATTCTCAGCTAAACGATCTAAATTTGGTGTGTTAACCTCACCACCATAACAGCCGATATCAGAAAAACCCATGTCATCTGCCATAATGAGGAGAATGTTAGGCTTTTGGTAGGATTTTCCACAGCTGAGTAAACAAATGGTAATTAGTAGTAAAATTGTGGTTAATCCCAAATTTCTTATGCTCATAATATATTATCCTTTCTTTAACGTAATAAGGGCAAAATCTAATGATATGTTTTTGTTTCTTTGCATTCAAAATATTATTGAACCATCGGTTTTTGCAACCAATCTACTCCTGCCAAAGCTTCTGCCAAATCAGGATTAAATTTAACAATTTCACTCACCAGCTTAGCCTGTATTTCAGCATATTCTTGTTGACCAAATAGATTGTATATTTCATTTGGATCATTCTTTAAATCATACAAATCACCATCCTGATCTTTAGGATTTATTCCCATTTTCCAATCATCTGTCACGATTGAAGTAGTACCACGAATTTCAATAAACACTTTATCTTGGACAGATTCTTCCTTTCCAGATAAATTTGGAACAAGGCTATTCCCCTCTAAGCTTTCTGGTATTGGAACACCTGCCAGCTCTAATAATGTGGGCATTAAATCAACGTGAGAGGAAAACGCATCTGTTTGTCTAGGTTTTATTTTTTTTGGGTATCTAACAACAAAGGGTACTTTGGCAGAAGAATTATAATTATTTCCCTTATGGATCAAGTTGTGATCTCCCAAATTTGCTCCGTGATCGCTGGAATAAATTATAATCGTTTCATCAAATAGACCTTTATCTTCCAAAGCAGTAAAAATTTTCTCCAATTGCCTATCAATAAAAGTCAATCCGCCGTAGTGGCCTGCTCGAATTTGATGGATAATTTCATCCCGCCGTTCGGGATTGGCATCAATTAAATTTGGAACTTGCGGAGTATAATTATAGCGCAGTCTGGTATGATCTTTAGGTTTAGTTGCTAATTCTCCTGGAAAAGTATTGCCCAATTGTAATTTCATTTTTTTATAAGGTTCAGAATATTCTGCTGGCGGATCCCAGGGATTGTGTGGACCATTAAAAGATATCCACATAAATAAAGGTTCTTTAAATTCATTTTTTTTGATGATTCCTGTTGCCTGATCACCTACATAATGATCAATATGAAATTTTTCATCATAAGGCCAATCATATAAACCGAAAATTTCAGATTCACTTTGCAGTTTTAGATAATCCCAGCGGCTCATCCCATGTTGATCTAAAAACTTCGAATAGTCATCATCAATGACTGCATCTTTTTTTCCGTTTCGTTTACGATCTGCAGAAATCCATTTATCAAATCCAATGTCACGATCCCAAGGCGAAACATGCATTTTTCCCACACCGATTGTATTGTAGCCGGCATCTTTTAGCAGTTCCATTAATACCGGTGTTTTTTCCGGAATCCAGTTTTCTGTGTTGTCCCAGGCACCATGATAATGAGGATATCTTCCAGTAAGCCAGGTGTAACGAGCGGGCATACAAATTGGAGCAGTACTGTAATGTCTGGTAAAAACCATCCCTTCTTTACATAATCGATCAAGCGCGGGCATTTCTAAAAATGGGGAACCTAAAGAAGGTCCATCTACCCCTCTTTGATAATCTGTAGTGATTAAAAGGATGTTGGGGTGGCTTTTACTCTCTTTTTCGGTCTCTTTGGTATCCCCGACGCAGGATGATATACCCCATATGAGCACGGTGAAGCATATTATTAAATTTAGTTTATCTCCCAAGTGACTCATTCAACCTCCAATTCGATAATCCCGAATTCGTACCACTCCACAGGATCGGCAATTATGAAGTTACCGTCCGGCGGCCCGATTTGGTGCTCGAAGTAAAATTTCTGCTGAGGTTTTATTTCGATACGCAAGCTACTCGTTTCGATTGGGTCGAAGCTGACCTGGTTAAATCCGTCTCTTTCCACATCATACTCTCCATGATGTCTGACCGGTTTCCAGGTTTTGCCATCTTTGTAGAGAACACGCCATGATTCTGGAAGTTTGCAGAAGCGCTGATCATCCATCCAGTAAACCGCCACTGAGGAGACCTCGGCAGACTTTTTAAAATCGTACTGCAGCCAACCGGTATCACCTTCTTGGGGGATCAATCGGAAGAAAGAGAACGAATCATCCGAAGAGCTTAGCGGTTCCATCTGGTCAGTAAGTGCCTTAAAATTCCTGATACCTGGCGCGCCGCTTGGCCGGCTCTGTGAAGAGCTTATCTGGCTGGTCGATGCTATGGTTGGGAGCAGAGGTAATTTAACCCTGGATTCTTCCCGGGCCGGCCAGACTGTCATCTCTCCCATCCCGCGGTTGGCCCAGGTAAAATAGGGAACAGCCGTCAGGTTGTGTTCATTTTTATTGATGCTCACTCCGTCGTATCCCCGGCTTAATGCAAACACCCTGCCATTCAAGATCGCCACTCCATTTAGCAAATCTTTTTGGAACTCACTACTAAAAACAGTGTTATCGGGAATGAGAAGATTCAACGAGTTTCCTTCGTTATCGATCTGTTCGACACAGTAGACCACCGGTCCTCTTTCCAATGCAACCCTTCCTTCAGCTGCTTTCACTCCTTCATGGGCCATCACCTGACGTACAGGCATGGGCAGTTTCAATTCGATCGTGTCGCCTTGATTCCAGACTCTTTTTATAGGAGCGTAACCTTTTTCTACTTGGAGTGAAACAGGCTTTCCGTTCACCGTCAGTACAACCTTTTGAACATCCCTGTTCGAATATCGGTAAAGATCTCCCGGAAGCGGTTGATTCTGTGTCCATCCGGGAATGCGGACAAAAACCGTAAATTCTCCTGTACGTTCCGGATCAATGGACATCTCAACTGTACCTTCCCAGGGATACTGGGTATCCTGGTTGACCTTAACAGTATTGTTTTGAGTTTTGATTTCAGTTTGACTGTTGATGAAGAGGTTCACATAGATATCTTCACCAGATTTGGCGTAGATGTATCCGCCCAAGGAGGCCATCAAGCGCGCCACATTGGGAGGACAGCAAGGAACTCCAAACCATTCACTCCGCTCGTAATCTCCGAATGATGTAAGCATGTTTTGATAAAAAAATCGATCTCCTCCTAACGATACTCCCGCCAGGAAGCCGTTGTAAAGCGTACGCTCCAATACGTCGATGTATTTGGCATCCTGTTCCAAAAGAGAGAGACGGTGATTCCACATCATGTTCCCGATCCCAGCGCAGGTTTCGTTCCAACAGATAAAATTGGGCAGTTCGTACTCATCACCAAAACCTTCAAATCGGCGGCGAGCTCCCAAACCACCAGTGAGGGGTGTTTTTTTTGTTACGATGTCCTCCCAAATGTGATGTAACGAACCCAGATATTCCTCTGTTCCGGCCAAAGTGCTTACATCAGTCATCCCCATGTACATATAAATGCCCCTAACCGCATGACCGACTGCCTCTCTTTGTTCTGTGACCGGCTTGTGATCCTGAGAATAGGCTCCGTACATCCTGCGTCCAAAAAGATCAACAGTCTTACCCCTTTGATCGAGAAAAAACTTAGCCAGTTTTAAATAACGTTCGTTACTGGTTGCACGATAGAGCTGCACCAATCCGACTTCAACCCCCTGATGTTCAGGCGGGGTGTAGCTTTTTCCAGGACCGTAAATGGTATCGAGATAATCGGCGAGGCGTATGGCTACTTCAAGAATCTTTCTATTCTCAAGGCCTTCGTAGCAGGCCACAGAAGCCTCAAAAAAATGGCCG
>SWCB01000075.1_pt1 | contig 32687 bp, 25 predicted proteins | sample 4692901 | NCBI WGS metagenome assembly SWCB01 (sample SAMN10267276, study PRJNA491770) | bioreactor metagenome | isolation source: DHS bioreactor inoculated with subseafloor sediment | place: Japan: off Shimokita Peninsula | collected 2006-08 | reverse complement strand
AATACTTGCTGACCTGGGGAAAATCCCTGGTGCAAGGGATAAAATCCACGAGGCACGAAGGGGATGGTAACCCTTGCCGGGAAAAAGCATATTCAGTGATTTATCCAAGGCCTGACTTTTGTCCCGTTTACCAGGATGCGCTGGCGCGCGTTTCAAAACGCGCGCTATACACGTGCTAACGGAATATTTCTACCAATCCAACAACCGCTTCTCCCCTTCCAGTGCCTTAATTTCAGAAATCTCCTGCGATACTTCAATCACACCTTTATAGTTGCCTTGCGCATCCCTCACCGCAAAATACTGAATAAAAATATACTCCCCCCGCATTTTTATCCAGAAATCAGCCTGGTCTTTTTCGCCATTTCTAAACGATTGCACAATTTCTTCCACCACATGCACACTTTCCTTTGGATGGCAGTTGCTTACGTCACGGCCGATAATGGCAACGGTTCGGGGAAAAATACGCTTCGCCGGACTGGAAAAATATTTCACTTTATTGTTTTCATCCACAAAAGTTATATCCACCGGCAGATGATTAAAGATCAGTTTGATTTGTTCAATGCTTAATATTCCCGTTCCCAGATTGGCCATTCCACTTTCCATATCAGGATTCTCTTCTTTAATCACTGGTTTTGGGGGCTGAATATACGGATAGCCCAATTCGAAAGCCTCGCTTTGTAAGCTGTTGATCTGATCTTCATCAATGGTTGAAAGAATATAGGGAAACAAAATCCGCTCTTCCCGGAATTTTATAGCAATCATATTGAAGAAGACATCGCCTACACAGCGGTTAAATTGCTTTAAGTCAATTTCAGCTTGTGTCAATTGCTCAAGTACCGACTTTATATTCCGGCGGATATCATCATGAAACGACCACATAATCTGCAAACAACGGTAATCGGGCCATGCTTTTTCTATGACCGGAAACAGCACATTCTCCTTTATGGTGTAATGCTTCGCAAACACCTCCAGTTTACTGAACAAGCGGCTAAGTTCGTTGCGCAATTCTCTATTATCAGCATCCTTTACAAAAGTCTTGAAAACCGGGCGAATTTCATCCAATACCTGTTCCATTTTCCGGTTGTTCTGCTCCAGCACATCCAAAAAAGAACCAGCCGGTGGCACCACCCTTTTAAAGTCACTTATGGGGATATGGAAGATATTCAATAGTTTATTGGTCAACGTTTTTATATCCTCCATGGGATTCCCCTGCTGAATGATTTCATCAAAAAGGACAATAAAATCAGATGGAATAACCTTGGGAATAAAATCCAGATTGGCTAAAATAAAAGGACGTGCATTCCCGGTTTCCAATATCATTTTGGAGACTTCGTGCAGCTTTTGTAATCTTTTCGCTTTGGTGTTGGTGAATTCGGACATAATTTGTGGGTGTTTCAGGGGGTGAAATCTGTGGGATCAATGACCTCAATTTTTCTGTTTTTCATTAATAAGCATAATATATCATCATATATCAGTTAACTATTCCTTATCCTTGCAGCTAATCTTTCACTGTTTTACAAATCCTTAAAATAGCTCACCACAGCATTTTCAAGGGTCTTTTTTATGGTTTCCCATTTTAATGTGGGGTTTATCAGAAGTATAGGCCAGCCGGAAATGTCAACATCTTCAAACCAGCATAAGCTTTTTAAAATATTTACTTCATTGAATTGACTGTATTTCTTTTTATAAAATTCAACCATCTGCTTCACTGTATAGGATTCGAGGAGAAAAAAGATATCAATGAAATCCTTAACCCTCTGCCCACTTACCGCTATAGCATTTAGTTTCATAGCAATTATATCTTCAATAGATAACAGGAAAATATTTTCTATGGCAACCGGCTCCTTTATCAATGGATAACGATGTGCCAGAATATCAAGCTGCACTTGATTAACACTTCCTTTGATTGTGCTTTTTGCTGAAAAGAAAAGATTGAAAGAGAAATCAGCGGATAAATTTTCAAGCAATTGCCCGGCTTCAAAATCAATATTTGTAAAGAGCTCCAGATCTATAGATTTGCGGTGTCCCAGATAAAGTGCCAAAGCAGTTCCACCTGCAAGATAAAATCCATTTAAATACGGTTTCTGCTGCAAATCTATCAATAACTCCTGGGTTGACTTATCAACTGTTTCCTTGTGTAGCATTTGAATTGTGATTTTGGAGTGTCAAAAAGCAAAGAGAAGAAATTGAGGTTTTTGGGATCAATAAAATTGAGCGTGCATAATGTCGATTTTATTTTCGCTTTACCATAATAATTATTTAATGAACCTATCTCTTTGAGATTTCCATACAACATTACACGTTCAATAATTAACCGATAGGATTTTTCGGGATCCAATTGTGAAAAATCCACATCCCAAAAATAGGCTTTGTTAAGGTGCTTCAATATTGTGGGCATAGGAGTTTATTTCCGATTAAGATAGGTTAAAGATACTATTTTTTATGGCGTGGAGGAATATTTATTGGACACATTTTTGTTATTTATTTAGCGTTTGGTTTTCTGAAGATTCTTCAATTAAAATCAGGGAAATAAACCAAACACCCGAATATTAAGCTTGATAAATATCCTGCTTTTATTCTTTGGTTGTTATTGTTCTGTCAATTCGCACATGGACGAGATACCGCTTATCAATTTGAACTTAACTACACAATGCGGAGGTCTGCCATAAAACCTTTTTTTTGCGTTAATCTGCGAAAATAGCGGATTTTTAAAAAACTACCGGATAAATCCCTGGATAAAATTTGTTGAATAATCGTGAAATTGGCGGCTTCCCATTTTACCTCTCAATTATAGCTAAAAACACAGAAAATTTATATAATTTTGAAGCCTGAATTATACCCGTGAAATGCCTGTTTTTTTACCAGGACAATTTCTATAAAAATTAAATTTCTGAGATGGAAAAAGTAACAATCCGCCTGCGCATGGGCTCACATGATGCACACTATGGTGGCAACCTGGTTGACGGTGCCAAAATGTTGCAACTTTTCGGCGATGTAGCTACCGAATTGCTCATCCGCCACGATGGTGACGAAGGCCTGTTTAAAGCCTACGATATGGTTGAATTTATGGCTCCCGTTTTTGCCGGAGAATTTATTGAAGCCACTGGTGAAATTACACAGGTTGGCAATTCCTCCCGCAAAATGAGCTTTGAAGCCAGAAAGGTGGTGGTTCCGCGTCCGGATATTTCCGATTCGGCAGCCGATTTTCTGGAAGAGCCCATCGTGGTTTGCCGTGCTACCGGCACCTGCGTGGTTCCATCCAAATGTCAGCGCAAGAAATAAATAAAACCGGATCATTTTCCATCCGGGAATTCAAATAAGTAACAAATCATCAACTCATGGAAAAATTAATCATCACTGCAGCCATCAGCGGTGCCGAGGTCATGAAGGAGCACAATCCTGCTGTACCTTACACCAAAGAAGAGTTCGTGCGTGAAGCCAAAGCTGCCCACGAGGCAGGAGCCAGCATCATTCACCTTCATGTTCGCTGGGACGATGGCACACCAACCCAGGACAAAGGACGTTTCGAGGAGATCATGAACGCCATCAGGGAAGAAGTGCATGATGTGATTATTCAGCCTTCCACCGGAGGAGCTGTTGGCATGACCGATGATGAACGCCTTCAACCTACCGAACTGATACCCGAAATGGCCACCCTTGACTGCGGTACGTTGAATTTTGGCGGTGATGAGGTTTTTACCAATACCGAAAACACCATCAAATATTTCGGAAAACGCATGATTGAACTGGGCATCAAACCCGAACTCGAAGTCTTTGACAAAAGCATGATTGACATGGCCTTGCGCCTGCAAAAAAAAGGCTTTATCCAGGAACCCATGCACTTCGATCTGGTGATGGGCGTTAACGGTGGTATTACCGGCGAACTCCGCGACTTCGTGTTCATGCGCCACAGCCTTCCGGCAAACTCCACTTATACCGTGGCCGGCGTGGGCCGCTTTGAATTCCCGCTTGCTATGGCAGCCATCATTGATGGTGGTCATGTAAGGGTTGGACTTGAAGACAATGTCTATTTGTCGAAAGGTGTGCTGGCCAAATCAAACGGTGAACTGGTTGCCAAGGTGGTGCGCATGGCCAAAGAAATGGGCCGCGAAATCGCTACCCCGGCAGATGCCCGCCAGATTCTGGGACTGAAACCAAGAAATTAATAAACTACTCTTCCAACGAAATTCCACGCAAAGCGATGCACTGAGCTTGTCAAAGTGACGCAAAGACGCAGAGTTATTTTTTGGTGATTCTTTGTTCATTACTGATCTTGGATTTCTTTTCAATGAGTATATAAAAACAATCAAAAAACATTTTAATAGAATGAAAAAAGGAAATAAATACGGCGTTCACCGCGTAATTGAGCCATTGGGCGTGCTGCCACAACCAGCCAATAAATTAGACAACAATATGGACGAGTTGTACGACAACGAAATCCTTATTGACGTTATCACCCTGAATGTGGATTCTGCCAGTTTCACACAGATTAAGGAACAAGCCGGAGGCGATGAAGAAAAGATCAAAGAGATAATGTTCGACATCGTGGCCAAACAAGGCAAGCACCGCAACCCGGTAACCGGTTCAGGCGGAATGCTACTTGGCACAGTTGAAAAAATAGGCACCGCCCTCGAAGGTAAAATTGACTTGAAAGTTGGCGATAAAATCGCTACCCTCGTGTCGCTTTCGCTTACCCCGCTGCGTATTGACAAAATCAAGGCCATCCGCAAAGAGGTAGATCAGGTGGACATTGAAGGCAAAGCCATACTTTTTGAAAGTGGCATTTATGCTAAAATCCCTGCAGATATGCCCGAAAAACTGGCATTGTCTGCTCTTGATGTGGCCGGAGCTCCTGCCCAAACTGCAAAACTGGTAAAACCCGGCGATACCGTGGTGATTATTGGTGCCGGTGGAAAATCAGGGATGTTGTGCTGCTACGAAGCTAAAAAACGTGCCGGAGTAACCGGTAAAATCATCGGGATAACCCATAGCGAAAAAAGCACCAAACGCTTGCAGGACCTGGGGTTTTGCGACCATGTATTCGCGGCCAATGCTACCCTTCCGGTCGCAGTAATGGAAAAAGTGGCTGAACTCACCAACGGCGAAATGGCCGATATTACCATCAACAATGTGAACATCAACGATACAGAAATGACGAGTATCCTGTGCACCAAAGATACTGGGATCGTTTATTTCTTCTCCATGGCCACCAGCTTTACCAAAGCAGCCCTTGGCGCTGAGGGCGTAGGCAGTGATGTTACCATGATTGTTGGAAACGGTTATACCAAAGGTCACGCTGAAATCACCCTCGAACTGCTCCGTGAAAGCGAAAAACTGAGAAAAGTTTTCACCGAACTCTACGCTTAGTCGCAAATTCTAAAAAACATGGAATATCCCTTTTCACCTTTCGGTGAGAAGGGATTTGCCACACAAAAATGATTACAGAAATGACACCAATAGAAAGAAGACATCTGCTGTATCCGGGCATTACGGATGAACAATGGAACGATTGGAAATGGCAGGTAAAGAACAGGGTGGAAACTTTTGAACAACTCAAAAAGTACATTGATCTTACCCCAACCGAGGAAGAAGGCGTTCAAAAATCGCTACAAACCCTACGTATGGCCATCACGCCTTATTATCTCACGTTGATTGACCCTAACGATCCGCACGATCCGGTGCGCAAGCAGGCCATCCCTTCGGGCAGTGAAACCCACATTTCGCCCGCTGATTTACTCGATCCCTTGCATGAAGACGAGGATGCACCGGTTCCGGGACTCACCCACCGCTATCCAGACAGGGTGTTGTTCCTGATCACCGACATGTGCTCCATGTACTGCCGCCACTGCACCCGCAGACGTTTTGCCGGACAAACCGACCACGCTTCCCCAACCGACAGGATTCAGGCCGGCATTGATTATATTGCCCGTACCCCTCAGGTACGCGACGTACTGCTTTCGGGTGGCGATGCATTGATGGTAAACGACAAAATGCTCGAATCCATCATTCAACGGCTCAGGGACATACCGCATGTAGAGATTATCCGCATCGGAAGCCGTGTGCCCGTGGTTTGTCCACAGCGTATTACGGATGATCTGGTTAACATGCTCAAAAAGTATCACCCCATCTGGCTGAACACTCACTTTAACCATCCCAATGAAATTACAGCGGAATCTACCGAAGCCTGTGCCAAATTAGCCAATGTTGGTATTCCTTTAGGAAATCAAAGTGTGTTGCTTCGTGGTGTGAACGATTGCGTTAACGTGATGAAACGCTTGGTACACGGGCTGGTGAAAATCAGGGTACGACCGTATTACATCTATCAGTGTGACCTTTCGATGGGGCTGGAACATTTCCGCACCCCGGTATCTAAAGGCATCGAAATTATTGAAGGATTACGCGGCCACACTTCCGGTTATGCAGTGCCCACTTTTGTTGTGGATGCGCCTGGTGGCGGCGGAAAAATCCCTGTAATGCCTACATACCTCATTTCGCAAAGCCCCGAGAAAGTAGCACTGCGCAATTTTGAAGGTGTTATTACAACCTACTCTCAACCAACTGATTACGAGAATGTGTGCCATTGTGAAGATTGCACCAATCAAAATCCGGAAGGCGTTTCATCGTTGCTTGCCGGTAAGCAGCTTTCACTTGAACCGGCCATTCTGAACCGCAAGCTCCGTAAAATAGGGATCAATGCCAATCTTGTAAAACAAGAGGAAGAGCAATAAACTTTGGCTTGTACACTAAACTGAAATTACATCGCCCTGCTCAATGCAGGGGATGTGATTTTGATATTATCCAGCTCAGCAAAAGAGCCATTAACTGATCATCTGCTGTTTTTTCAAACGGTTTTAAATCCCATTCATTCCCACCATGCCCTTTGTAGATGAAATATTAAAATACAAAAGCGTTTCCATTGTGGGGATGGAGAAAAACACGGGCAAAACCGAGTGCCTCAACTATATTCTGAGGCGGTTAAGCAATTCAGGACACCGGCTGGCCATCACTTCCATTGGGTTGGATGGTGAAGGCCTGGATCAGGTTACGCAAACCCACAAACCGGAGATTTTCCTGAACGAAGGCGATGTGTTTGTAACCAGTGAAGTCCATTATCGTGGCAAAAAGTTGGACGCTGAAATCCTCGACCTTAGCAAACAGCGCACTTCGCTCGGCAGGTTGGTAACGGCGCGCGTGACCGGAAGTGGTAAAGTAATGATTTCAGGACCTTCGGAAACTTTTGGGCTTAAAAAGCTAATTCATTCCATGGAGCAGTTTGGGGTGGAAACCACACTGGTGGATGGGGCGCTTTCACGACAAAGCCTTGGATCTCCGGCTATTACAGAATGTATGATTTTGACCACAGGCGCTGCCCTTTCGGCGAATATTCATACGCTGGTGTCCAAAACGGCCTTTTTGTATGAGCTGATCTGCCTGCCGGTGTGGGAATCCAAAAAAAACGAATCCTTGCTTCAAATTGAAAGCGGATTGTGGGCAATAGATGCTGAAAGTGAAATTCACGACCTCGGCATTGAATCGGCCTTTCTGCTCGAAGCCAACAAGGACAAGCTGTTCAGGTTCGGGCACACCTTTTATGTGAGTGGGGTGGTTACCACTGGATTGCTCAACTTCCTGAGAATGCAGCCGGGCATAGAAGAAACTGTGATTATAGCACGGGATTTCTCCCGTATTTTTGCCGATAAGGAAAGTTATCAGGCATTTACGAAGAGAGGCGGGCAAATTAAAGTAATTTTGCATACCAAATTGATTGCCGTTTGCGTAAATCCGGTTTCGCCACAAGGATATGTTCTTGATTCTAAATTACTTCGCGAGAAGTTAACGGAGAAATTAGGCATTCCCGTTTACGATATTTTTAAACGCTGACACACCATGACCCTCAGTAACGCGATACATCAGCAAAACGGGCTTAGGTACATCACCGGGCTGCTGCAACTGCACTCATCGGCAGGCAGGCAGCGTATGCTGTCGCAGGTTTTTATGACCGATGCAGTAGGGCTGGAGAAAGAATTCAATCTTCTTTCCGGGATGGTGGAACGGCTCAAAAATCCGGAATACCAGGGCGCCATTAACAGCATTGTTCAGGGTTTGATGCAGTTGCACGATATACAAGGCACGCTCAACAACCTGGGTGGCCGTAATGTGCTGGATGATATTGAGCTTTTCGAAGTCAAGCGTTTCGCACTGATTGCAGACGAAATCAGCAATCAGCTTAAAATTCTGAATTACAGCGGTATCCACATTCCCACTCTAAATGATATAGTTGATCTGCTTGATCCCGAGGGCAACCGCACCGCGCACTTTTTCATCTATTCCGCTTACAGCGAAAAACTGGATTCCCTAAGAAAGAAGCACAAAGCGATGGCTGACCCGCAATCGGAAGAAGCCCACGCCATTCACCAAAAGTGCATAGAAATTGAAGATACCATCCGGCAGGAACTCTCAGCAAAACTTTGGGCGTTTCAGACGGATATTGCCCTTGCCTGGCAGGGTGTGGCCGAGCTCGACTTCATGATGGCCCGTGCCAAACTGTCCATTGATCTCCACCTGGTACAACCAAAATTTTCGAAGGAAGTCACCACCTTCAAGGGATTGTTCCATCCACAGGTAAAAGCTTTGCTGGAAGAAGAAAAGCGGACTTTTCAAGCCTGGGAAATCAGTCTGTACAATTCCCCTTGCCTCATAACTGGCGCAAACATGGCCGGCAAAACTGTATTACTGAAAACCGTCGCACTGAACCAATATTTGTTTCAGTTCGGGTTTTATGTGGCAGCCGCTTCCGCGGAAATGGTACCGGTGGAAAAAATCATGACTGGCATTGGTGACGAGCAGTCTGAACTCAGTGGTCTCTCCTCCTTTGCCGCTGAAATGCTGAACATTCAGGCCATCATTTCACAGGCACGTGCCGGCAGTAAATTGCTGGTGCTAATTGACGAACCCGCACGAACCACCAATCCGCACGAAGGCATAGCCATCGCGAATGCGCTGATTGACTTGCTGGAAACACTCAACATTCGCAGCCTGATTACCACACACTACAGCGGATTGCAAACCCATTGCCGCAAACTGCGCGTAAAAGGACTCAGCTTTCCGCAAAATAGCGAACCCATCACGGTTGCCAACATCAACCAGTATATGGATTACTCCCTGATGGAACACACAAACGATGAAGTGCCGCGGGAAGCCCTGCAAATTGCCCAAATATTGGGCATTGATCCGGAACTGACAAGAGTTGCCCAGCAGTATGCTGATATGAACAAGTTACCAACAAGGCGATGAAAATGACAGCGACACAGAAAATGATTGAGAAAATGGTATTAGAATGAAAAACGGAACTACAATGAAAGAAAAAAAATTAGTTTCTTTGCCAACGCGCAAGAAAGAAAAGCGGAAAGCCGACCCACATTTGGCACATTGCCTTTTGCCCAATACACAAACCAATGCTAAGAAAAAATCAGAGAGCCAAATCTTGCCATTGCAAATAATAAGTGCCATCAAATTAATAATAACCCTTTAAATCTATAGTCTATGAAAAAACATTTACTTTCCATTGCATTTTATGGTTTTGCAATGCTTTTTTGTAATGCTCAAATTGCTAAAAAAGACCCTATATTATTACAAAAAAGCAGTAATAGCATTGTTACCACTTTTCAAGTAAACGAATTACCAGACAGATCAATTCTGAAAAAATTATCTGAAAGTAATTATAATTTTAATTTGAAAAAGAAAGTTAATATTGATGAAGAAAAGCACTGGTATGCATTGGAAAATGAAAGAAACGAAATTTACTGGAATAATGTTAATTGCAAAAAAATTATAATTGAATTGCAAAAAAATTATTCACTTGAAAATTCAAGAGTAAAAGACTTTCTTCAAAAATTTTCATTATCTAAAGTAATTGAAAAGAGTATGTTTCCTGAAATACAAAATTTCTATATTTTTGAAATTACAAATGGCGACAAATCTAAAACTCTGAGCATTATTAGAGATGCAAAAGAAATTGATTATATAATTAATGCGGAACCAGTTGCAATAATCAATAAGAATGTATGCCAACCAAATGACCCGTATTATAGTCAACAATGGGGTCCGTATGTTATGTTTGCTGATAGTGTATGGTGCTATTTTACTGGGGGTTCAAAGAACTGGCTTGCAGTAATTGATGATGCTGTTGATTGGTTTCATGAAGATTTATATGATGCTGTTTGGTACGGATATGATTTTGCAATGAATGATGCTGATCCAACACCAGATAATGGTCAAGAACATGGAACTCATGTCACAGGAACTATAAGTGCAACGATAAACAATGGTATTGGTGTTGCAGGAATGTTGGTTGATACAATCTATTTTGCAAAAGCAACAGATAATACTTCAGCTTTTTCTGATGCTGGTATTGTGAACGCTTTAAACAGTATTGCTTCTAATCCCAAAATACGTGTAATTAATATGAGCTTTGGTTCTTATGCACAAAACTCAGCTATAGAAACAGCATTGCAGAATGCATATAATAATGGCAAACTCTTAATTGCCGCAGCAGGTAATGATGCAACCTCTGACCCTATGTATCCAGCTTCATATGCAATAGTTGTATGCGTTTCTGCAGTCGGCGTTGATGCTAGTGGAAATTTAACTGACGCTTCATATTCTAATTATGGAAGTACGATTGATGTATCGGCTCCAGGTGGTGAAAGTTCAAATGGTTATCCAATAATTTCAACTCTTCCTTCAAACAACTATGGTGGTGCAAATTGGGAAGGAACATCAATGGCATCGCCCCATGTTACAGGGGTTGCGGGGTTAATATTTGCAATAAATCCATTGTTAACTAATACCCAAGCACGTGCAATTATTGAACAACAAGTTTTCGATTTAGGTTCTACTGGATGGGATCCTTTATTCGGTTCTGGCATGGTTTGCGCATGGTTTGCATTTGAAGAAGCGTGTAATCAACTTTCTATTTCTGTATCAGCAGATGGATCAACAACATTTTGTACTGGCGGGTCTGTAACTTTGAATGCTGTTTATAATTCAGGTCTCTCTTATCAATGGCAAAAAAATGGATTAGATATTTCAGGAGCTACTTCAAATTCTTATTCAGCAACACAAGCAGGAACTTATTCCTTAAAAATTCAAACTTTAGGTGATGTTTGTGTAGCATTTTCTAACTCAATAGTAATTACAGTTAACTCACCTCCTGCAAGTGCAGGTGCAATTTCTGGTACTGCAACAGTCTGTCAAGGACAAAATCATGTGACTTATTCTGTGCCTATTATTGCAAATGCAACTTCTTACATTTGGACATTACCAAGCGGCGCAACTGGGACAAGTTCGACAAACAGCATTATTGTAAACTATAGTGCGTCTGCTGTTTCCGGCAGTATTACTGTAAAAGGCAATAATACATGCGGTGATGGTGCAGTATCCACTTTACCGATAACAGTAAATGTATTGCCACAAAATGCTGGTTCAATTACAGGAACTACAACAATTTGTCAGGGTCAAAACTCCGTTACTTATACAATTTCAACAATTCCATATACAAATTCTTATGTTTGGTCATTGCCAAGCGGTGCAACGGGGACAAGTTTAACAAACAGCATTACAGTAAACTATAGCACATCTGCTATTTCAGGTGACATTACTGTAAAAGGGAATAATACATGCGGTGATGGTGCAACGTCAAGTTTATCAATTACGGTTAATTCAAAGCCTCCAACTCCGATAATATCATTAAATGGATATATATTACATTCAGATGCAACCAATGGCAACCAATGGTACGATCAAAACGGTTTAATTAGTGGTGCTATAAATCAAGATTACACAGTTACGGTAAATGGTGTTTACTATGTAATTGTAACACTTGTAGGTTGTGGTTCAGAAGCGTCCAATACAATTAATGTTGTACCTACCGGCATTGATGTTGTTGATAATGATCAAACTATTAAAGTTTATCCTAACCCTGTTTCAAATGAACTAATAATTGAAATTGATGGAAACGATAAAAAGGTAACCTTTGATATTTTAAATGCAATAGGACAAATAGTTTTCAAAGGAAATTTAGTTGACAAAACTACTGTTCAGACAAGTAATTTTGCACCTGGTGTATATTTAATTAAGCTCGAAAATGGTAAAACTTTTGAATTTAAAAAGATAATTAAAGAATAGCCAACACACACAGGCTGGCATATTGTCGGATCCTTCAAAGCCACAGCTAAAGCCAAAACCCGCCAAAGAGCCAGCCTGTTTTCTACGCTTCTTTTGCCGTCACCAAAAAAAACGGAATGACAGAATTGAAAAAATATCTCAAACAATTGACAGACAAGGACGCCAAACTACTAAAGGACGTTGAACATTGAAAAGATACACAGGCCATAACACGGTTTTTGCGTCGGGCTGGGGTGACGAGCAAACTTGAAGCTTTGTGCTTCTATTCAAGTTCAGAGCAGGTTGACATTTTTTTGCTCCGAAACCCGCCCGAACACATATCCCGAAACCGAAAACATTGTAAAATTTCATAACGAATCAAAAAAATGCAAAAGAGTAAATTAGGACTCGATTTCAATAAAGTGGCTGAAGCCAAACGATTGGCGCAAAACATTGCCAATCCGGTACAGCAGTTTGTTGAAGGCTACACCACCGTGACTGTAGAGCGTACACTATGCCGGCTACTGGGCATTGATGGCATTGATGCCAACGAAGTTCCACTACCAAATATTCTGGTGGAAATCCTTAAAGAAAAAGGCGTACTGAACCAGGGCGTCTTGTTCCATCTGGCCAATGCGATGATAGAAACCAATCTAAACCCACAGCAGATTGCCGAACAGGTTTCGGATGGCAAACTTGACTTGAGCCGTGTCAATGTATATTCCGCTGAAAAGCGCGAAGCCGCAATGAAACCATACATTAAAGAGTCTATTGAACGGGTTTCGGCCAATCGCAAACGTCGCGAAAACTACATCGCCACCCTTGGCGAAGGCGCCAAACCCTACATATACGTAATTGTGGCTACCGGCAACATTTATGAAGATGTGACTCAGGCCCAGGCCGCTGCCCGCCAGGGTGCAGACATCATAGCGGTAATCCGTACCACAGGACAGAGTCTGCTCGATTATGTGCCTTTTGGTGCCACCACCGAAGGCTTTGGCGGTACTTTTGCAACCCAGGAGAACTTCCGCATTATGCGTACCGCCCTGAATGAGGTGGGCGAGGAAGTGGGCCGCTACATCCGACTGTGTAATTACTGCTCAGGACTGTGTATGCCCGAAATTGCTGCCATGGGCGCCCTCGAAGGCCTGGATGTGATGTTGAACGATGCCCTTTACGGGATTTTGTTCCGCGACATTAACATGCAACGCACTTTGATTGACCAATATTTTTCACGCGCCATCAATGCCTTCGCAGGCGTTATCATCAACACCGGGGAAGACAACTACCTCACCACCGCCGATGCCTTTGAAGAAGCCCGAACCGTGCTGGCCAGCGACCTGATTAACGAACAACTTGCATTAATGGCCGGTTTGCCCGAAGAGCAAATGGGACTGGGACACGCTTTCGAGATGAACCCCGAACTCGAAAACGGATTCCTTTATGAGCTGGCACAGGCACAAATGACCCGCGAAATCTTCCCCAAAGCCACGCTAAAATATATGCCGCCCACCAAATTTATGACGGGCAATATCTTCAGGGGACAGATTCAAAATGCGCTATTCAACCAGATTTCCATCTGGACCGGACAAGGCATTCAACTCCTCGGCATGATGACAGAAGCCATCCATACCCCATTTATGAGCGACCGCGCGGTGGCCATCGAAAATGCACGCTACATTTTCAGCAACATGAAAAATATTGGCGACGAAGTAGAATTTAAGGAAGACGGCATCATCCGCAAACGGGCACAGCAGGTGCTGGATGAAGCCATTGAATTGCTCGGACGCGTAGAAAAAGAAGGGCTGTTTTCTTCTCTCGAAAAAGGTATTTTTGGAGATGTAAAACGTTCTAAAACCGGCGGAAAAGGGCTGCAGGGGGTAGTGCAGAAATCAGCAGAATACAGCAACCCATTTATCGGATTAATGAAAGGAGAAACCACGATATGAGCGGCGGAAACTACTCTATGGACAAAAAAGAAGGGAATCAGACCCTCGATTTGACCCACATCAAGCCATACGGCGATACCCTGAACGACGGTAAAACTCAGCTTAGTTTTACGCTACCGGTGCCTTGCACGGACGAGGCTATTGAAGCAGCCAAACAGTTGATGAGGAAAATGGGCTTTGAAAACCCGCAAATCGTTTACTACAAGGAGCTCACACCTGGATATACCTATTTCGTTTGCTACGGAAATTGCACCCACACTGTGGATTATACCACCATTACAGTGCCCAAGGTAGAATCCACCGTGATGAGTATGGAGGAAACCGACGAATTTGTGAACCGCAACATTGGCCGTAAAATCGTGATTATTGGCGCCAGCACCGGCACCGATGCACATACCGTGGGCATTGATGCCATCATGAACATGAAAGGCTATGCAGGTCACTACGGCCTGGAGCGCTATGAAATGTTTGACACCCTGAACATGGGCAGTCAGGTGTTGAATGAGGAATTCATTGCCAAAGCCATTGAGCTGAAAGCAGATGTATTGCTGGTTTCGCAAACGGTTACCCAAAAGGATGTGCACATTGCAAACCTCACGGAACTGGTTGAAATGCTCGAAGCCGAAGGACTGCGGCACAAGGTAATACTGATTTGTGGTGGCCCACGCATTTCGCACGAGTTAGCAAAAGAACTGGGTTACGATGCCGGTTTCAGCATGAACTCCTATGCCGATGATGTGGCCTCGTACATTGCAGAAGAGATGAATAAGAGAATGCACGGATAGAGATTCTATGCAGACGACAAAAAGAATCACGCAAAGACGCGGAGACGCAAAGTTTTTTTTTATTAAAAATAACCACTTTGTGCACGCGTTAGGAAACGCGCACAAGCAGCAGTTTGCTAAAAAACCTATTGCGTCATTGCGTCTTTGCGTGAGTTACATTTTGACTGATAAGTAATAATCAACCGACCTCCGGGTCAAAAAAACAGATAATTATGAGCAAGGTTTTTATTGTGGCAGCCAAACGTACTGCCGTTGGTAAATTTGGCGGATCACTTTCCGCTATGTCGGCTGCTGATATGGCCGCGATAGTAATAAAGGACATTTTGGCGGAAACCAAAGTTGACCCCGCTATGCTTGACGAGGTTATCGTAGGCAATATCCTGATGGCTGGACAGAAACAGGGTGTTGCCCGTCAGGCAGCTATTAAAGCCGGTATTCCTGATCATGTTCCCGCATGGGGCGTAAACATGATCTGCGGCAGTGGCATGAAATCAATCATCACTGCAGTGAACAACATCAAAGCCGGTGAAGCAGAACTCATCCTTGCCGGAGGTACCGAAACCATGTCGGGCGCACCCTTTTTGCTGCCCGCATCTGTCCGCAACGGCATAAAAATGGGCGATTTCAAAGCCATTGACCACATGGTGCTTGACGGACTTACCGATGCCATAAATGATTACCACATGGGCATCACCGCTGAAAATATTGCCGAAAAATACAACCTCACCCGCGAGGAGCAGGATGCTTTCGCCTTTGCATCACAGCAAAAAGCAGCCAAAGCCATTGACGAAGGTAAATTCAAAAATGAGATTGTTCCTGTTGAAATTGTCACCCGCAAGGAGACCACTATTTTTGATACGGATGAGTTTGTAAACCGCACCACTTCTCCCGAAAAACTGGCCAAACTGCGCCCTGCCTTCAAAAAAGACGGCTCCGTAACTGCCGGAAATTCCTCAGGCATCAACGATGGTGCTTCATTCGTACTGGTTGCTTCGGAAGAAGCCGTAAAAGCACATGGCTTTACCCCGCTGGTTGAGATTGTAGCTGTTGGTCAAGGTGGTGTTGATCCCGCTTTTATGGGCATGGGACCAGTTCCTGCCATTGCAAAAGCTTTGAAAAAAGCCAACCTCAACCTCCGCGATATGGAAGTGGTTGAGCTAAACGAAGCCTTTGCCGCTCAATCACTGGGTGTAATGAAACAACTGAGCGAAGACCACAAGGTTGATGCCGCCTGGTTTGATGCACATTGCAACCTGAACGGTGGCGCCATAGCCATTGGACACCCCATTGGTGCATCGGGCAACCGCATCACCGTAAGCCTTATCCACGAAATGAAACGCAGCGGTAAAAAACTGGGCCTCGCGTCTCTTTGCATTGGTGGAGGAATGGGTACAGCGTTGATTTTGAAAAACGTTTAAAAATCCTGAACTGACAGGTTTTCTTTTTTTGATATCCTCAAAACCTAACAAGTCCAAAGAAGACTTGTTAGGATAATTAAATGGATTTGACCTGACAGGTTTTCTTATAACTTGTTAGGTCTTTTTTATTATGCCATCTAAAACCTAAAAAGTCGAAAAAAGACTTGTTAGGATAACTAAAAGGATCTGACCTGACAGGTCTTTTTTATAGTAAACCATCCCTAACCGGCCTTATTTATAAAATAAATGAATTATTCGCCATTTGTCAAACATTCCACGCCAATTTTCATTATATTTGTACTGTTAATTTTCATGACCATGGATACATTTATATTTTCAGAGCCACACATCTCCTATGGAGCTACAGACGACAACAATTCGTTGGTATTGATTAACATGATACGCAAAGGCATCGGGTTTACCGCATTTGAAAAGTTTGCCCGTGAATTTCCCTACAGCTTAGCTGAATGGTCAGTTTTCCTGCACCTTTCCGAGAGAAGCATGCAGCGGTATAAGAAGGAAAAAAGAGCGTTCGATCCACTTCAATCAGAAAAGATTGTTGAAATTGCCATGCTTTTTAAGCTGGGAGAAGAGATTTTTGGGTCCAGAGCGCTTTTTAATGCCTGGCTGCAGACAGAAAGTCTGCCTCTGAATAAAATCAAACCCATTGCTTTGATTGACAATTCCTTTGGAATAGGACTGGTTAAAGATGAGCTTTTACGCATCGAACACGGTATTTTAGCATGATTGTTTTTAGACTCAGCAAATCGACTTACGCTGCTGATCTGAGCGGCAAAGGTGCGGAAATGAGTGGCGGCCGGTGGAACAGTAAAGGTACTGCCATGGTTTATACCAGCCAATCCAGGTCATTGTGCACTGTGGAGATTGCTGTGCATACTCCACTTGGCAACATCCCTTTAGATTACACGCTGATCTCCATTGATATCCCCGATGAACTAACCATTCAGGAAATAACTCCTGATGAACTCACCAAAGATTGGAATGCATTGTCGCACATACACGACACACAGCTCATTGGAGATCAGGTTATAAAATCAAGCGCCCATCCCCTGCTTAAAGTCCCTTCTGCCGTAGTTCAGGGTGAATACAATTATCTGATTAACCCCAGGCATCCCGAAAGTAGAAAAATCTCCATCCGAAAAATAGAACCCTTTAATTTTGACCGCAGGCTGTTTGTAAAATAAAGAAGAAGGTTCCTTTTACTTACATTAGAAACTCTTCACTTGTCTTCCGGAATCAGATGACCTCGACTCAGCTCGACCACCTTTGATAAGGTATTCCAAATCTGCAAGCCGAAATCTACAATCTACAATCTTACATACTCCTCCTATACTGCCCCCCAACCCTGAATAACTCATCGGTAATCTGTCCAAGAGAGCAAAATTTGGTGGCTTCCATCAATGATTCAAACACATTTCCATTGGTAGCCGCGGAGTGGTGAAGGTTTTTAAGTGCCTGTTCCGCTTCTGTTTGCCAGGTTGTGTGTAGTTCTTTCAACATACTTACCTGATAGTCCTTTTCTTCGGGTGTAGAACGGATGACTTCCGCGGGAATAACTGTTGGGGAACCTTCAGACGAAAGGAAGGTATTTACACCCATAATAGGCAGTTTTCCGCTGTGTTTGAGCTTTTCGTAGTAAAGAGATTCTTCCTGTATGCGACTGCGCTGATACATGGTTTCCATGGCGCCCAGCACGCCACCGCGCTCGGTAAGGCGGTCAAACTCGGCCATTACGGCTTCTTCCACCAAATCGGTGAGTTCTTCAATGATGAAAGCACCCTGCAGCGGGTTCTGGTTTTTGGCCAGGCCCAATTCATGGTTGATGATGAGCTGAATGGCGATGGCCCGACGTACCGATTCTTCAGTAGGTGTGGTAATAGCCTCATCGTAAGCGTTGGTATGCAGGGAGTTACAGTTGTCATAAATGGCATACAGTGCCTGCAAAGTTGTCCGGATGTCATTAAACCCGATTTCCTGAGCATGAAGCGAACGGCCGGAAGTCTGGATGTGGTATTTCAACATCTGAGCCCGCTCATTGGCACCGTATTTCAACCTCATTGCCTTGGCCCAGATCAGCCGGGCAACGCGACCCAATACAGCATATTCCGGATCAATGCCATTGGAAAAGAAGAAAGAGAAATTGGGTGCGAAGTCATCAATCTTCATTCCCCGCGACAGGTAATATTCCACGTAAGTGAAGCCATTGGCCAGTGTAAGCGCAAGTTGGGTAATGGGATTGGCACCGGCTTCGGCAATGTGGTAGCCCGAAATGGAAACCGAATAAAAATTTCTGATTTTGTGAATATTGAAATACTCCTGTACATCACCCATCACTTTTAGCGAGAACTCAGTAGAGAAAATGCACGTATTTTGCGCCTGGTCTTCCTTTAAAATATCCGCTTGCACGGTGCCGCGAACCTTTGAAATGGTGTCGGTTTTGATTTTTTGATAAACATCATTAGGAAGCACCTGATCGCCGGTTACCCCCAGCAACATCAAACCCAACCCATCATTACCCTCGGGCAATTTCCCCTGATAGGCAGGACGCCTGGTGCCGCGCTGTTTATAAATTTTAGCAATCTTTTTCTCTGTTTCAACTTCCAGATTGTGTTTTTTGATGTACAACTCGCATTGCTGGTCAACGGCCGTATTCATGAAAAAACCCACCAGTGTGGGTGCCGGGCCATTGATGGTCATACTTACGGAAGTGGCAGCATCAACAAGATTAAAGCCGGAGTAAAGTTTCTTGGCATCGTCAAGGCAAGCAATGGAAACCCCGGCATTGCCTATTTTCCCATATATATCAGGCCGAACATCCGGATCGGCGCCATACAACGTTACCGAATCGAAAGCGGTGGACAACCTGCGGGCAGGCATACCAACAGAAACATAATGGAAACGCTTGTTGGTACGCTCCGGACCACCCTCTCCGGCAAACATGCGGGTTGGGTCTTCATTTTCGCGTTTGAACGGATAAACCCCGGCAGCAAACGGAAACTCGCCCGGCACATTCTCGCGCAGCGTCCATTTTAAAATATCGCCCCAGCTATGATATCTGGGCATACTGATTTTTGGAATTTTTGAATGCGAAAGCGATTCCGTATGCGTTTCAATCCTGATTTCTTTGCCACGCACCGAAAAAACATATTCCACATCGTGGTAGGTCTTTTTCTTTGCTTCCCAATTTTCAAGCATGTGCAAGTTTTCATCGCCAAGCGATTTTCTCAAACCGGCTGACTTCTCTTTCAGTATTTCAACTGCCATACCCTTTTCCTTTTCAACAAACTCAAGGGCTTTCTCCACCGATTGAAGTTCAGCAGCTTTCTCAGCAAGCATATCGGTTTCCTTATTATAACCCCGCACGGTTTCAGCAATTTCGGAAAGGTAACGAACGCGCGGTGGCGGAATAATCAGGCTGCGGCTTTGTTCATCATCCGAAGCAAGCACCTGAGATTTAAAATCTGTTCCCGACTTCTCATTCATAAGGGAAACAAGATAGTCATACAGTTTATTTACCCCGGTATCGTTAAACTGCGAAGCCATGGTACCAAAAACCGGCAAGGTTTCGGGCTCGGTATCCCACATCAGATGGTTACGGGTATATTGTTTTTTTACATCGCGCAGGGCATCGGCGGCACCACGCTTATCCGATTTGTTGATGGCAATCACATCTGCAAAGTCAAGCATATCAATCTTTTCCAATTGCGAGGCGGCGCCATACTCGGGCGTCATCACGTAAAGGGATAGATTTGCATAATCCACAATTTCAGTATCGCCCTGCCCGATGCCAGAACTTTCGAGAATTACCAGGTCAAACCCGGCATTTTTTACAATGCAGACCGCATCGCTGATGTATTTGGAAAGGGCACGGTGCGCCTGACGGGTGGCCATGCTGCGCATGAATACGCGGGGTGTATTGATGGCGTTCATACGGATACGATCACCCAATAAGGCACCTCCACTTTTGCGGCGGGTGGGGTCAACCGAAAGAATGGCCATTTTCATTTCGGGATTCGACTGCAGGAAACGCCTCACCAGCTCATCCACCAGCGATGACTTCCCTGCTCCACCGGTACCCGTGATGCCCAATACAGGACTTTTGAGCCCTTCGCACTCAGCGGCCAGGGCTCCGGTAATATTTTTGATTTCTTCCGGATTGTTTTCGGCAGCAGTAATCAGTGAGGCAATGGCGCGGGTGTTGCCCTGACGTATATCATCCGCCTTCAGTCCTTTTACATCGCCGACAGGAAAATCGGCCTTTTGCAACAAATCATTGATCATGCCCTGCAATCCGAGTGTGCGGCCATCGTCGGGCGAATAGATACGGGCAATACCGTATTGTTGCAGCTCTTCAATTTCATGAGGCAGGATTACCCCGCCGCCTCCACCAAATATCTTTATGTGTCCGCAACCAGCGTCTTTCAGTAAATCAAACATGTACTTGAAATACTCCATATGTCCGCCCTGATATGAAGTTATGGCAATGGCCTGTACATCTTCCTGAATGGCGCACTGCACCACTTCCTGCACGGCGCGGTCGTGACCCAGGTGTATAACCTCAGCCCCGGAAGATTGCAAAATACGTCGCATTACATTGATGGCTGCATCGTGTCCGTCGAACAAAGAGGCGGCTGTAACAATTCGGATATGATTTTTGGGCTTGTAGATGGTGGTTTCCAGCATGGGAGAAGGGTTTATTTTGATGGGTATTATATCACGGAAAGATAAAAATAAATTATTGAATGGACATAAAATTATCCTTATTCCTTAAATAATGATTCAGATTGTGTAATCCTGAAACTAGTCAGAATTGCCTGAATTCCTTACTATTGAAGACGATGGAATAACAAATAAAGGGGGGATTGGTTCATGATAGTCGTTAGTCGGTTAGTCGTTAGTCAGCTATAAATTAGTCAGGTAGTCATTAGACAGGTAATTTTTTGGCTTTTTTTAAGAATACACAAGCCATCAAATTACTTTAATCACATAACATATCCATAGTTACATTAACAGTTCTGTCCTTTTCTGTTTTTCTAACTCCATTGAAAAGATAAGAAAATGTATAATCTTTATTTGTCCTGACTTCTGATATTACTATTGACTTTTGACATGATTTTGAAGTAATTAAATAATCACCATTTGAATCATTCTTTTTAAATTCCAAGGAAAATATATAACCATTGACTTTAGAAGGGAAGTACTCATAAGCTAATGTATCTAAATGAACAGAAGTATCATTCTTCATTGTTTCAATTAAAGAAACATATCCAACATTAGGATCAAAAGAAATATTAACCGCTAATATTCTCTCTGGTTCTTTTCCGCAACTTAATATTTGTGTTGAGAAAAGAAGAAGTATAAATACTTTAAAAGTTATTGTTTTCATTTTTTTGATCCTTAATATCCTATTCACCAAATTTAGGGATAATTTGGTGATTACGTTCACCGGATTTAGGGGTAATTTGGGGATTAGCATCCTTTATCACGTTCCTTCTCATTTATTCGGTAAAACACCGCCTTCCTAACTGTTAAATCAAACCTTTTCGGGAACCCATTCCCGTATAGTTATAACTTTTCGGGAATTCATTCCTGAATAGTTATGCTTTTTCGGGAATTTAGTTTATATTTGCAGATCCAAATTAACAATAAAGCTCGTGATTAACAGGATTATAGCACCGGAAATAGCAAAACGATTCTTTTCAAAAAAGGCCATAATTGTAACCGGCCCAAGGCAGGCGGGTAAAACCACGCTCGTTTTGAAATTAATTGAGCCTTATAAGGATGAAGCACTCATTGTAAATGGCGATGATCCAGTGACTGAACAGTTGTTTGGACGGCCAAACACCGAGCAAATCCGGCAAATCATCGGAAAAAATAAAATCCTTTTTATTGATGAAGCACAACGAATCCCAAACATAGGATTAACCTCCAAACTTATAGTAGATAATTTTAAGGAAGTGCAATTGATTTTGAGCGGTTCTTCATCCTTTGAATTGATGAACCGAACCCAGGAGCCCCTCACCGGAAGGAAATGGACATTCTCACTGTGGCCGATAAACTGGCAGGAATGGCAGGAATATTCCGGGTATTTCAAAGCGGAACAAGACCTTGAAAACCGGCTGGTGTTCGGGCTATACCCGGAAGTGCTGATGAACCTGACCGATCAGCAAACCATCCTTCAGGAACTGACAAACAGTTATCTCTACAAAGATATTCTGATTTACGGCAACATTCAAAAGCCGGACATCATCCAAAAGTTGGTGCAGGCGCTGGCCTGGCAAATCGGCAACGAAGTTTCCTATGCTGAGCTTTCTCAAATGATTGGTATGGATGCCAAAACAGTGAGCAGTTATATTGATGTGCTTGAAAAAGCATTTATTCTGTTTCGCCTTCCGGCATTCAGTAAAAACTTGCGGAATGAAATAAAGACCAACCGCAAAATCTATTTTTACGATAATGGCGTTCGCAATGCTGTAATTGGCCAGTTTCAGTTGCTGCAAAACCGGCAGGATACCGGAGCATTGTGGGAAAATTTCTTGATTAGCGAAAGACGTAAACAGCTTTTCTATCAAAAATCAGTAGCCATGCAGCACTTCTGGCGCACCAAACAACAGCAGGAAATTGACTACGTTGAAACTAGAGATGGCAATGTTTACGGTTATGAATTCAAATGGAACCCTAAACGGGCGATTTCATTCCCAATAACTTTCACGGAAGCATATAATTCAATCAATAAAGGCATAAACCGGGAGAACTTCAGGGAGTTTGTGATGCCAGCCAAAGATTAAAAAAACGCTCAATATAAAACCACCGTAATGTGTAGAACTCAATTGTTTATTATCCTGATACTTCTTTCAGCAGGGACTACCTTAGCCCAAAGGAAAAATGCCAATACCGATAACAGTATTCTTGTGGCCAATAAAAAATATCTTTATGAAGAATGCTACCGAGATTCATCGAAATCCAGTAAATTCTACGTTGTTTTGTCGAGTTTTGAAGAACCGAAATTTAATCAAACGCTGATAAAATATACGTACTACTCCAGCCTGGATTCCGTTTTAAAAGATATTTCCTATTATTGGGAAGAAACACTGGCGGAAGAAAGCCAAAAATGGTATGCACTTCATCCGCCAAGGGCATTGTTAAATGAGATAAACCAAATTTTGCCCTTCCCTGAAATAAAGCTCAAAAAATCAACAGGCCACAGTTGGAGGCAAACATTGATGGGAATGAAAGGATGGGATAATTATCCAAAAAACCTGGTCGTAAAATCTTTTTATACGATTGAAAAGGATAGCTTAATTGATATTATGGAAAATCAGTCAGTCATCTGTAGAAAAGTTTCAACTTTCTCAACCTCAAAAATTGGCAAAGGGAAATCAGTATTTTATTACAATCACACCAATGGTTTTGTGCTCATTGAAAATGAAATCAACGATGTGAAGTTAACCCTGAAGTTGCTCAGTGTTCTATAAACAAACCCGAAAAAACCTGTACAACATAACAAACAACATAGCATTCTCTATAAATTATTTTTGCAGTTGTAATCATTCAACTTCAAAAAAATTTTAGGAATCAATTCCCAAATAGTTATGCTTTTACAGGAATTTATCCCAAATCCTTTAACTTTGGTCTGCATATTGCTATTGCTAAAGCCATCAATCTTCTGAAATCAAATCGGGCAAACCAAGTTTGACTGCATTTGTTTAAATGAACTGTCACTATATTCACTTTTGCATTTTATTGAACCCCATTTTATAGAAACCAAATCTTAAAAACATGAAAACACGCTTTCTTTTTATTATCCTGGCATCTGCCCTTGCATTCGCCTCGTGCAAAACCACTAAACAAACAGCTAAACCCAAAGAAACAACCCATATTATTGTTGGCGATAACAGCCAGACTTCGCTTGATTGGGCAGGCGTTTATACCGGAACACTACCTTGCGCCGATTGCGAAGGCATACTCACCACCCTTACGCTGAACGCAGACCTTACCTACAAGCTTGCCACTACTTATATAGGCAAAACCATAACCCCTTTTATCGAAACCGGTAAGTTTGCCTGGGACAAAGGCGGAAGTAGCATAACGCTGCAAAACAAAGACAACACCAGACCCCATCGTTACCTGGTAGGCGAAAACCATTTAAAACGATTGAGCAATGAAGGCGGCGTAATTACCGGCAGTTTGGCCGATTTCTACGTGCTACATAAAGAACTATCAGACTATACTGATCATGATCTCATCGGGAAAAAATGGAAACTGGTTGAAATGAATGGCAGACCGGTGTCAAACACCGAAGGGGAGCAAGCCTATTTTATACAATTGGACATTGATGAAAACCGAATTCATGGTTTTGCCGGTTGCAATAACTTTTTCGGAACCTATGAATTGAATGAGGGCTTAAGAGTTAAATTCTCACAAATAGGCTCAACCATGATGGCTTGTCCGGATATGAATACGGAAAAGGAGCTCTTTCAAATTCTTGAAACCGTTGACAATTACACGGTTCGCAACAAAATCCTGGAACTCAACAAAGCACGAATGATGCCTTTAGCCCGCTTTGAGTTGGTTAAGGAATAGTCTTTGCAAGAAAAGGCCAAATACTGCGTTACTCTCGTTTTTGAAACAGTCATTTACTATAGTAAATTCCTTAGTTCCAAAAATCTCGAAAGCCTTGTCTTTGACCATTTCTTATCAAAGTCTCATAATTCTGACACTAAAATAGGACAAATTAATCTCATTCTTAAAAGCAGCCTGTATCCAAGCTGCTGCTTTTTTATTGGCAGGTGAGTTCCGGCTAATTCCCTACTTTTGCATTACTAAAACCGACTTACTATGATTACCATCAAAATATTTGTTTTTAATTCCTTCGGAGAAAACACATTTGTGCTACACGATGAAACCGGTGATTGCATCATTATCGATCCGGGTTGCAGCAACCGCGCAGAAGAGCAGAAACTTCAATCCTACATCACAGATAATAAGCTAAAACCAACGGCCCTCATCAATACCCATTTCCATGTTGACCACATTCTGGGAAACCACTTTGTGTGCGAAACCTACAATCTTGTCCCGACCGGGCATAAGCAAGGGGAACATTTTTGGGATACCGCGCAGCAATATGGCGCCGTGTATGGGATAACTCTGGATAATGTCAGGAAAACGGAAATCTTTGTTGAAGATGGCGACATCGTGCGTTTTGGCAATTCACAACTCGAAGTCCGCTACACGCCCGGTCATGCCGATGGCAGTATTTGCCTGGTGAGCCACGAACAAAAGTTTGTCGTTGTCGGCGATGTCCTTTTCCAGGAAAGCATTGGCCGCACCGATCTGCCCACCGGTGACTTTGATGTGCTTATGAACAGCATTGAGAAGAAGCTTTTTACCCTTGGTGATGACTATACTGTTTATCCGGGACATGGTCCGGAAACCAGCATTGGCCATGAAAAGATGGCCAATCCATTTATCAGCTAAAAAGCAGATAAGGCTATTAGCCGGAATCAGGTAACTTCTGTTAAAAACATGTGTTAAAACCGATAAAGAATGGCTGTGGATCTACTCAATCTGATTAAACAAGAAGCCTCGGAAATGCTTTCCGAACTGGTCGCTATTCGTCGCCATTTGCACATGCATCCGGAGCTGTCGATGCAGGAAAAGGAAACCTCTGCTTTTATTCAGGCTAAACTGTCGGAATATGGCATTCCTTTTACTCCAGGAATAGCTGAGCACGGTGTGGTCGGTCTGATTGAAGGGAAAAACTCCGAAAAACAAGTCATTGCCTTGCGGGCAGATATGGACGCCTTGCCCATTTTGGAACAAAACCGGGTGGATTATTGCTCCACAAACCCCGGTGTGATGCATGCCTGCGGGCATGATGTGCATATGACAAGTCTGCTGGGTGCGGCCAAAATCCTCAATAATTTAAAAGATCAATTTGAAGGCACGGTTAAGCTGATTTTTCAGCCTTCGGAAGAGCGGTTTCCCGGAGGTGCATCCATGATGATTAAAGAAGGCGTGCTTGTAAACCCGGCTCCTCAAAAAATGTTCGGCCAGCATGTATTGCCTACGCTTGAAGCCGGAAAAGTTGGGATGAAGCCCGGAAAGTATATGGCCAGTACCGATGAAGTTTACCTTACCGTTAAGGGCAAAGGCGGCCATGGGGCAACACCGGAACTGAATGTGGACCCGGTGTTGATTGCTGCCCACATTTTAGTCGCCCTGCAACAGATTGTAAGCCGGAATGCTCCTCCGCAATTGCCTGCGGTACTTTCATTCGGACGTTTTATAGCCGATGGCCGCACCAATATCATCCCCAACGAGGTAAAACTGGATGGTACACTGCGCACCTTTGATGAAAAATGGCGCGCCGAAGCACACGTAAAAATAAAAAATATGGCGCAGTCTATTGCCCGGGGAATGGGCGGCGATTGCAAAGTTCTTATTGATAAAGGTTATCCCTTTCTGGTAAATGATGAAACCACAACCGCCAATGCCAAAGCTTATGCCATTGAATATCTTGGTGAAGAAAATGTGGTGGACCTCGATTTACGAATGACTGCCGAAGATTTTGCCTACTTCTCCCAAAAAGTACCATCATGTTTTTATCGCCTGGGCACCCGGAATGAAAATAAGGGCATTATTCACAACCTTCATACCGATCGCTTTGATGTGGATGAATCCAGCCTGGAAATTGGGGCCGGATTAATGGCCTGGATGGCGGTGAGGTCGTTGATGGAGACGATGTAAGGTTATAAATTCCTGGAAATAACGAGAGCGGCATTTAACCACTACTAAGGATATACATCGAATAACAGAATGATAGATTTCTGGGAATAACGTGAGCGGCATTACAAATGCCGCTCAGCCCACGTTGTCAAATGCCGCTCAGTCCGCTTGGCTAAGCGGAATTTGCAATTCCGCTCTATTGTCTTATTACCCGCTGATCTGAATGATTACAAGTCACAACAGTAAAACTTCCTCCTACCCTAATTATTATCATAAAAAAATGCCCCCAATGGCAATTAATTTATTACGTTTGCATGTGTAAAATCCATTAAACCCATCCTTCGATGAAAAATATTTACCTTTTATTCCTGCTTTTACTCTCTGGCAACCTCGTATTTTCGCAACATGCGACCTATCAGCAAATTAAAATTGCGGTTACCCCTGAAACCTTTTCCGCATTATCAGCGGCGGGTATTCCCTCTGACGGAGGCTACTTTGATAAAAAAGAAAATAACTTCACCACAGCCGCAAGTGAAATGGAAATTGAACTGCTTCACCAGCAGGGAATTAATTTTGTGATTGAAATTGAAGATTTGGAGGCATATTATGCTGCCAGGAATGCCGGTTACACAGCGAATGATGCCATGCAACAAGCCATGCGTGCGCCTGCTGACTATCCTGTGCCTTTTGGTTTTGAGTTGGGAAGTTGCGGAGGATTCAGTACCATTGATCAGTGCTATGATCATCTTGAAAATATGCATTCCCTGTATCCAAATCTTATTACCACAAAAGAACCTGTTTCCGATTTGGTTACCCACGAAGGAAGGTCAATGTATTATGTTAAGATTTCGGATAACCCGGAAGAAAATGAAGATGAACCGCAGGTCTTATACACAGGAATGCACCACGCCCGTGAACCCATTGGCATGCAACACTTGTTGTTTTACATGTATTACATCCTGGATAAATACGAAACCGATGCCGCTATCCGCGACCTGATTGACAACACCGAGATGTATTTTATACCCATTATGAATGTTGATGGTTATATGCAAAACATTACCAGCAATCCCAATGGAGGAGGAATGTGGCGAAAAAATAAAAGGATTAACTCCGGCAGCGTTGGTGTGGATCTGAATCGCAATTATGGCTTTGCCTGGGGCTGGGACAATGAGGGTTCTTCACCCACGCCCAGTTCTGAAACCTATCGTGGCCCATCGGCTTTTTCGGAGCCTGAAACCCAAATGATTAAAGAATTCTGTGAAAGTCATAATTTCAAGGTTGCCCTTAATTACCACTCTTACAGTAACCTACTGCTTTATGCATGGGGATACATCCCGGAAACTACCCCCGATGAGCTGGTTTTTTCGGAGTATTCAAAACGCATGACCGTTGACAACCATTATACCTACGGCCCGGGAAGCACCACCATTTATCCTTCAAACGGAGGATCGGATGACTGGATGTACGGCGAGCAGGATACTAAAACGAAAATCCTGGCCTATACACCTGAAATAGGTAGCAATGGAGATGGATTCTGGCCTTCTGTAAACAGGATTATACCCCTTTGCCAGGAAAATATGATTCAAAGCCTGATGGCCGCCCGATTCTCAGGAACTTACGGCGAAATCAAGGATCAAACCCCTATGATTGTTCCTGAAAAAGAATCGTTTATTAAATTTGATCTGATACGTTTGGGTCAAACCCCGGCCAATTATATCGTTTCTGTTCAACCTTTGGGTGATGCATTTCTATCGGTAGGTGAGCCATTGACCTTCAATGATATGGAAATACTTCAATCCAAAACCGACTCCATTTCATTTGAACTGGGCGCAAACGTGCAGAACGGAGATACGCTGAGGTACGTTCTCACCCTTGATAACGGCTTTTATATTACCCGTGATACCGTTGAAAAATACTATGGCACTCCGGTTGTTATTTTTTCTGATGACTTCCCTAATGCGGATAATTGGGGTGGACAATGGGGATTGTACGGTGTGTTCCCTTATTCAGCCCCCTACTCTATTGCCGACAGTCCAACAGGAAATTATGCAAACAACAGCACCACCTCCTTTATCCTGAATGAAAACATTGACCTAACCCATGCTTCGGTTGCTGTTTTAAACTATTATGCCCGCTGGAGCATTGAAGCTGGTTATGATTATGTTCAAATCAGCATCTCAACCAACAATGGCTCTACCTGGACTCCGTTACATGGACTTTACACAAAATCAGGCTCAAGCAATCAGGCGGTGGGGCAACCTTTATATGATGGTATCCAAAGCGCATGGGTGCGCGAAGAAATCAACCTGAGCCCATGGGCCGGGCAGCAAATCAAATTACGCTTCAGACTGCGCACCGATGCCGGGTCAACAGCCGATGGCTTTTTCTTTGACGATCTTAAACTTACCATTATTGATATTTCCACAGGATTGGAAAATCCATTAGCTCTATTGAATGTTGCACTTAAAGGCCCATGGCCAAATCCTGTGATGGATGTCGCTAATTTTCAATACCAACTGAATACTCCCGGGGCAACACTTGTAGTTACGGATCTAAGTGGAAAAGAGATCATTCGGCAAACCCTTTCAGGAACTTCGGGCAAACAATCCATTTCAACCTTAGGATTGTCTCCAGGACTTTATTTGTGTAAGATATTGCAGCATAATAAAGAACTTTCGACCGTTAAAATGATCAAACAATAGACATTAAAAACTTATTAAAATTAAGCTTCAGGCCGGCCATATGCCGGCCTTTTTTGTTGATTTCTGAATCCACTCATTTTCAATAACATTCGCACATGTCCAAAGTGGATGGATTATCATTTCATTATTTTTTTCTGCTGCAACTAGAGAATGTTTAAAAAGTATTTTTTTAGAGTATCTTTAGTTGCTTTTTTTATCCCATTCGTTCAACTTAAATCTAACTTTATGAAGAAAAGATTACGTATGACATCCATAGTGCTGTTTGCACTAATGATGGGGATCCTGAATACTTTCGGACAAACCCGGCAGCAACAACAAGTCATCACCTCACGTTACGACCTGCTGCGATTAAGCAACCTGCAACAACAATATCAGCAAAAAGCAACAAATGAAAAGCAGGAAGCCATTCAATATGCCGCACAAAAGGGAGTTCCTGTAAAGTTAACATTAGATGATGGTGGCCTGGCCGAATTACAGCGCATTGATGCTGACGGAAGCCTTATTTATTACCGCACCTTCAATGTAGCTGCAGCAAAATCAACACGGACCAACCACCTGAATATTGGTGGCTCAACCGGATACAACCTCGACGGCCAGAATATGACAGCTTATGTGTGGGATGGTGGACTTGCACTATCAACACATCAGGAATACGATGGCGCAGGAGGTAACAACAGGTTTTCAATAGGAGATGGTACAACCACCCTGAATTATCATTCAGCACACGTTACCGGAACCATTATTGCATCGGGCGTTGTGGCCAATGCCAAAGGTATGGCCCCGCAAGCCAAGGCTATTGGCTGCGAGTGGAACAGCGACCTTGCAGAAGCTACCACGGCAGCAGCTAATGGGATGCTCATTTCTAACCATTCCTATGGATACAATTCACAATATGTTTCTGATTATTACTTTGGCGCTTACATTACCGATTCAAGGGATTGGGACAACCTGCTCTACAATGCACCCTACTATCTGATGGTGGTCGCTGCCGGAAATGATGGATCAACCAACTATAACGGTTCACCATTGAATACTTCTTATCCTCAATACGATAAACTTACCGGTCACGCCACCTCAAAAAACAATATGGTTGTTGCCAATGCCCAGGATGCAAGTATCGACAATGACGGCAATTTGATTAGTGTGGTCATTAACAGCTCAAGCAGCCAGGGCCCGACCGATGATTTACGGATTAAGCCCGATATCACCGGAAACGGAACTGCCGTGTATTCAACTTACGAAACCAGCAGTACAGCCTATGGCAGCCTTACCGGCACTTCAATGGCTTCACCAAATGTTACAGGCACCTTGCTTTTGTTGCAACAACATGCCAACAACGTGAACGGAAGCTTCATGAGGGCATCAACACTAAAAGGTCTTGCACTGCATACTGCCGATGATGCAGGTATGACAGGCCCGGATGCAAACTTTGGCTGGGGATTACTAAATGCGAAGCGGGCCGCCGAAGCCATTTCTCAAAATGGCAATCAGTCCATTATCAATGAGCTTACGCTGATGCCCGGACAAACCTACACCATCAATGTGGATGCAGATGGAATCAATAGCCTGATTGCATCTGTTTCATGGACCGACCCCGCAGGTACAGCCACCACCGCCACCAATTCGGGTATTGCCCGCCTGGTCAACGACCTGGATTTAAGGGTTTCAAAAAGTGGAACCAACTATCTGCCCTGGGTGCTTACAGGCGTGAATACCAATGCCCTGGGAGATAATACCAAAGACCCTTACGAACGTGTGGATGTCGCCAATGCAAGTGGAACTTACACCGTAACAGTAACGCACAAAGGAACCTTAACCGGGGGAAGCCAGAACTATAGCCTCATCATTACCGGAATATCAGCAACTCCTGTGGTTTGCAATGCAACTATCCCTACCGGATTAACAATGAATACAGTAGGCTCTTCCACCGCTACAGCTTCATGGAACAGTGTGGCTGGAACTTCTTACAATATAAGGTACAGGCAAACGGGCACTTCCACATGGACAATGCTCGCCATTTCAGGAACATCAGCAACCCTGACAGGACTTACTCCTCAAACATCCTATGAAGCTCAGGTAAACAGCAAATGTCCTGACAATTCAACTTCTGCATTTTCGGCTTCGGTGGTATTCACCACCACTGAGGTTCAACTCAACTACTGTACTTCGGCCAGTCAGAATATAAACGATGAATACATTGGCAGAGTACAGATCAATACCATAAATAATTCTTCGGGCGGGCAATATTATTCTGATTTCACAAATATTTCAACCACGCTTGAACAAGGCCAGACTTACACCCTGACGGTCACACCCACCTGGACAGGAACAGTTTATTCGGAAGGTTACGCCATGTGGATAGATTACAATAAAGATGGTGATTTTTCGGATGCAAATGAGCAAATCGGTTCAGTAGCTGCTTCAAAAACCACACCTATTAACATTTCATTTAACGTTCCGTCGGATGCAGTTGCCGGATCAACCCGCTTACGCGTTTCTATGAAATACAATGCTATTCCAACATCGTGCGAAACGTTTACTTATGGTGAAGTTGAAGATTACACCGTAAACATCATTACTACTGCACCTGATACCCAGGCTCCTACCGCCCCAACAAATCTGACCGCTTCCAACGTTGCCCAAACAACCCTGAACCTTACCTGGACTGCATCAACAGACAATGTAGGAGTTACCGGCTATGATGTGTATCGCGGAAGCACGCTCATCCAAACTGTAACAGTAACATCGGCTTCGGTTACCGGGTTAACGGCAAATACCGCCTACAGTTTCTCTGTAAAAGCCAAAGATGCAGCCGGAAACGTCAGTTCATCAAGTAATGTGGTGAATGTGACCACACTTGTTGCACCCGACACACAGGCCCCAACGGCACCAACAAATCTGGCCGCCTCAAACGTT
>SWCB01016356.1_pt1 | contig 33189 bp, 40 predicted proteins | sample 4692901 | NCBI WGS metagenome assembly SWCB01 (sample SAMN10267276, study PRJNA491770) | bioreactor metagenome | isolation source: DHS bioreactor inoculated with subseafloor sediment | place: Japan: off Shimokita Peninsula | collected 2006-08 | reverse complement strand
CTGGCACAGCAAGTGCCTGGTATTCGGGGTGTGGTAAACCGCATTGAATGCCCCGGCGCTCCCAGCCCGGCACGATTAATAAATCTGGATTTAAAAACGTAGAATATTAATAACATTTCAATATTTTGGGCACGTAAAGCCCCTTTGATTGAGATGTTACAACAAATCACCAGAAGAGGTTATAGAATGACGAAAGTATTATCAAAATGGTTTAGAAAATTTCACCGCTGGATTGCCGTGCCTACCGCTCTGGCAATTCCAACCGCACTTATCATCAAACTGGTAGGTAACGAGAATTTGGTACAGACCTGGGAAAAACTGGACAAAATCCCTTCCATTTTAATGCTGGTGATGGCGATAAGTGGCGCTTATTTATTTCTGCTGCCCTATATCGTTAAAGCACAGCGCAAGAAGAAGACAGCAAAGGTTAAAAGTTGAAAGTCAAAAGTCAAAAGGCGTAAGGCGAAAGGAAAACAAAATTTAAGGTGCACTGCACTTGAGGATCAACCTACTTACAAACATCATGGCAACATAGATGGTAATCATTTGATAGAAGGATGTTGCATCTTTGGTTTGTTAAAATGCAGCTCTAAAAATTCGTTTATTCGTTCTCTATTCGTTGACGGCAGGTGGTATTAACGATCCAAATCTGTTGCCCCTCTGGATTTGTCATCCACGCACCCAAAGGAGGACGAGGAACGCCGACGCGACCTGGTTTTATTGCGTTGATCATGGACATGACGGATGTGGGTGTAAGGGCAAAGCAGTCGGATACAACCATGATTTTCCATTCGAAAGTCGCATTCCGACTGCTTTGCCCCTACTGGTGTAATGCTCCAACCCAAGCGCAAGTTTAACAACATTATTGTATAATTTAAATGATGTTCATCCGAATGGATGCCTAAATCAGACAGTCATTCGGTTTTGCTTTTTTTGTGACACTCTTAACGACAAATTTTTGGATAAGAGGAATCCCGGGATGGTCAGCCCGTGATAATTATTTTCTGGATATTTTAAGAGTAAGTGAAAGGTCCGTATGGGACAAAAGAGTACGATCCAAAATAGGATTTTCCAGGATTTACAGTCTTCATTTGATCAGGCAACACCCCAGGAAAAGGAACACTTGCTGACTCAAATCCTGGTTTGGGCGAATCAGCAAAGCGAGCTATTAATCTCCCCGTCCACAAAAGAGTTTCCTCAAGCTGATACAGAACAATCCTTGGAAGATGCTCTGGCAACCTCTCCGCTGCCAGAAGCTCAGACCGTATTTCCAGGAGATATCCTGGATTTGTTTGCAAATGTGACTCAATTAAAACAAGTGGCAGAAAAAATTGAACAGGTTTTTTGGTTGAGCGAGATAAATTCCGGTCAAGTTCTGTATGCCAGTCCTATTTTTGAATCGGTCTGGGGCCGCTCCTGTAAAAGTCTGTATGCCAACCCGCAGATTCTAATCGAAAGCGTTCACCCGGAGGATAGAGTACAAGTCCTGGTTTCTCTATCCCACAAAGACTACAAACCTTTCAACCAGTCTTATCGGATTTTGCGTCCGGATGGCAGCGTGCGTTGGGTCTATGCACGCAGCTTCTTAATTCGCAATGGAAATGGTGGTCCGCATTACCATTTTTGTATCGCTCAGGATATCACAGCCCAGAAGCAGCTCGAGCAAACCCTTCGAAAAACCGTGGACCGCACGCATGAACAGTTTAACCTCAGCCGTAAGATGAGTCTGGCGCGAAAACCCGAAACAGTCCTTAAAACCCTGATGTCGGCTCATGAGCTGCGTTCCGCCCAACGGGCCGCCCTGCTGTTTTTCGATCATCCCAAACACGGGCCTTCCAGCGGCGTGGAATTGTTAGCCAACTGGCAGTCCAGCCGATCTCTTCCTCACTGGCCAAGCGAATCCAATCTGTACGAAGAGTCTGCCTTGTGGGAGTTAGCCCAACCAAAACAATCCGTTGTCATCAACACCATTCAATCCGATCCGCGCTTACAGCCCCGCTTGCGTGAATTATTGTTGGAGGGAAATGTCCAAACCTTGATCATCTTCCCGATGGTTTCATTGGCGGATTGGATCGGTTGCTTGCTGGTATTTTACCAAAAGGAACATCATTTTGATCGCATCGAACTGCGTCATCTGAAAGTGCTTGTCGACCAGGCTTCAATCACGCTCTATAACCTTAAATTATTGATCGTAGAAGAAGAATCCCGGCGAGAGGCAGAGCGGGCTAACGAGATAAAAACTGAATTCCTCGCGATGATCTCTCATGAACTGCGGACACCATTGACATCCATTATCGGTTTTACCACTACAATGCTGGCTGAGGATGTCTCCTGGGAAGCAGAGGAACAACGTGATTTTATCCAAACGATTCAGTTGGAAGGCTACCGCCTCCAGGAACTGATTGATCACCTGCTGGACCTTTCCCGCCTGGATGCCGGGATTTTACCGATATCGCCAGCACCCGTTTCTCTGGATGAGATTATCGAAGATGCAATGCCGCAACTTCATACTTTAGTCAGAGGAAAAACATTAACAATTCAATTACCTTCCAACCTCCCTCAGGTTTACGCCGATACAAAGCGCATCTCACAGGTGCTGGTCAATCTGGTGCGCAACTCAGCGGTTTATTCTCCCAAAGGAACAGAAATTAAAATCTCAGCCAATGTGCAAAAAGAGTTTCTGCAAATGAATGTTATCGATCAAGGTCCAGGTATACCTCCCTCGGAACACAAAAAAGTGTTCAGGGCTTTTCAGCGGGGGACAATCGGGGATAATGAATTAACCAAAGGCGCTGGATTGGGTTTGGCGATTTGCAAAGGTCTGGTGGACGCCCATCACGGCCGAATCTGGATTAAAAGGAAAACCACGCCGGGTACGACCATTTCTTTTACACTCCCGCTTAATCCAGAAAATGAGATGACGACCACTGCGGAGGTGTCTTAATGGGGAATATTTTAATTGTTGAGGATGATCCGAATGTTCGTAAGCTTGTGCGGGTAAATCTCGCCAAACGGGGTTACTCTGTCAGTGAAGCCGAAAACAGCCAGCAGGCGTTAGCGCTATTCCAATCGGTACCGGTTGATCTGGTTCTTCTGGATTTGGTTTTGCCCGGGCTATCGGGGGTGGATATTTGTGCCTGGATTCGCGCCCGATCGGAAGTACCCATCATCATTTTATCCGCCCGCCTGGAAGAGGATCTAAAAGTGGCCGCTTTGGACGCTGGTGCGGATGACTATGTAACCAAGCCATTTAGTTCGGAAGAATTAATGGCGCGGGTGCGCGCTTTCCTGCGCCGCTCTTATGTGACAGCGAAAAACGATGATAATAGAATTCAGATTGGGGACCTCAAAATCGATCTGGATGCGCGACGTGTTTTTATTAACGAAAACGATCTACATTTAACCCGGACAGAATACGCCATCCTGGCGGTGCTTGCCCAACATCTGGATGCAATTGTCACCCATAACGAATTGTTGACACAGGTTTGGGGAGCGGAATATCGCGGATCGAACCATTATTTACACACCTATCTTGGTCGCCTGCGGAAAAAACTGGGGGAATATGGCGAACTTCTCGAGACTGTTCCTGGTATGGGATACAATCTGCATTCGACGAAAATTTATTGATCAGGGTCATATTTTTAGGTTGATTCACCCGGGGGATAAAAATCTGAGCTTTTCTATAAAATTTATATAGAATTTTTTCAGATTCTTTTTGGGATATTGATAGAATCATTAGTTTATTATTATCATGTGGTTAACCTTAAGCTACAAGTGCAGTTATTTAAGTAAGCAATCTCTATCATTTCAATTACTGGGGGTTCTCTTTTTTGGCGAGCGTACGCTCGCCAAAAAAGAGAACCTCCTCTTATGGAGATGTAATAAACATTATTATTGTAAAAAATGGAGGAGACATATGAAATCTAAATTAAAATTTTTACTGGCGGTTGCAATGGTATCAACCCTGTTCCTGGCAGCCTGTCAACCACAACAATCGGCATCACCGGAAGGCACGTGGCTTCTGACTGAGTTAAACGGCAATCCGGTACCATTGGATGCAAATATCTATATGATCGTAGATAGCGACCGCCTGTCAGGAAATGACGGCTGTAATCAATTTGGCGGGTCATACACGCGAGATGGAAATTCATTTTCTGTGGGCGATGAACTAATGAGCACCTTGATGGCATGTGAAGGACCCATTATGCAGCGTGCGGATGAATTCAATAATGCCTTACAGGACAGTGCACAATATAAAATAACCAATAAGCAATTGCAGTTATTAGCTAAAGGTGGCAAAGTTCTGGCAGTATTTGAAGCTCAAAGCCAGGAACTGACAGGAACCAGCTGGTTAGCTACTTTCGTATTGACTGAATCATCTGATGATGCCAGCTCCCTGAGTTCGGTTCAAGCAGCTCAGCCGACAATGACATTTGACCAGGAAGGCCAACTCAATGGCAACGCCGGTTGCAACGATTACTTCGCCAGTTATAAAGTAGATGGTAATAAACTGACTATCAGTGATTCTGGCGCAACCCTAAAGTTATGTGAAGAAGACGTAATGGCAGAAGAAACAGCTTTTCTCGCTGCCTTGAATAAAGTAGTCAGCTATCAGATTACAGGCAATTCACTTCAGGTGCGTGATGCCGAGGATAATATCTTGATAGCATTTACACGTAAATAAAAAATTAACCTTTCTCAAACAGGTGTCCATGCGAATGCCGGACGCCTGTTTTTGTGCACCCAGCATAGGTGGTGACTAGCGGGTGAAAGATCCGTACAGAGGAGGTTGTACCAACTGTTAGCTGAGCAAGGGCGTTACGGCGAGGTAGGATCTGGATGCTACGCAATGCTGGAGGCAAAACTGTTACTTGAGGAACACAAAGCTATTAAGAGCCTGTGAGGCTGAGCAAGTTAGCAAGAGATAACGAAGCCTGAAGCAACCAAAGGTCAAAGCAGTAATTAGACGAGTGAGCAGGGAAAGTCAGCTTTCTTACCGGGGAGACCGAACATCCGGTTTTCTGAGCAACCCTGGTATTTCTTACTCAGGAGAGATTGTGGCATAGTGGTAACCATTGGGCGACTATGGTTGGTAAAAACAACCTGGCTATTGACACCAGCCCTTAAAAGATAAGTAGCGGGAAATTTCAAAGCAATTTAGAGATTTTATACAGATTCTATTAAGGACATTAATAGAATTAATTGTGTATTCTCATGGAATGGAAGACCTTAAGCAATGATGAGCATCCAGCTGACTGTACCTCTCTAATTTACCTGTTTTTGGTAATTTTGACAGTTTTAGCAGGAGATTGCCCCAAGGGAATGGGGGAGGCGACCGGTTTGCCTTCCCTACCTTTTTATGAGTTGAACGTGGTTTTCTTCAGACACCAAAACCAATAATATAGGGGGAAATTTATTGAATCTTTCCATCCGGGTAAAAGAGAATTCGGAATTATCGCTGGCTTATGACGTCACAATCCAGGGCTGGTCGCATGCTCTTGATTTGCGCGATAAAGAGACCGAAGAGCACACACAGCGAGTGACAGAATTGACACTGAGTCTTGCAAAAGCCTTCGGATGTAGCGAGGAAGAGATTGTCCAGGTTCGTTGGGGGGCATTGTTGCACGATATTGGCAAGATGGGTGTACCTGACGAAATCCTGCTCAAGCCTGGGCCTTTAACCGAGGATGAATGGGTTTTGATGCGGATGCATCCAATTTTTGCCTTAAACATGCTCTCTCCCATCAAATATCTCCGGAAAGCACTGGACATCCCTTATTGCCATCATGAAAAATGGGATGGCTCAGGATACCCTCAAGGATTAAAGGGAAATCAAATTCCTTTGGCAGCTCGTATATTTGCAGTTGTTGATGTTTGGGATGCACTAAGATCTGACCGGCCGTACAGACCAGCCTGGGCTGAAGATAAAGCGCTGGAATATATCAAAGCTTCCTCCGGAAGATTTTGATCCGCATGTTGTAGATGTATTTCTGGATGTCCTTAGACCAATCTGAAAAATCATTTTATCATCGCCAATTAGTAGGCAATCAATATCGATCTCCAAAAAATTAATGGTTTTAACAGATTGTATACAGGACATTAATAGCCCCCATCGGTTAGCATGTTATCTAGGCAAAAACTGCCTGAAGAAAGGAACAAAAAATGGGACGCAAACAGAACAACGTCCTGAACACAAAGCCACTGGATATCGATCTGCCAGTTGTGGAACAAAGAAATGATGGGCTTCATCCGCAGAAGAAAATCTTCATCCAGCCTAATATCGGGTTAGAGAGTGATGTCCGTATTCCGGTGATTGAAATCCTGAATGCCAGTCTTGCCAATGAGGCTGTATTGACGCAAAAAACACGCGGGGCACACTGGAATGTCAGCGGAACCGGTTTCTTCGAGTTACATATCCTTTTCGAAACCCAATACAAACAATTGAACGAAATTTCAGATAAGATCGCCGGCCGGGTAAGAATGCTGGGCGGCATCACAATTGCCAGTTTTGAAGAATTTCTTAAACACACACGAATTTTGGAACACAGCTCAGAAATTCCAGACTACTTACACCTTTTGGCAGATCATGAAACCATCATTCGTTTCCTGCGCGATGATATCAGAAAATGTAACGAGGAGTATGAAGACGAAGGCACTGTCGAATTGTTGGTCGGTGTGATGAGCCTTCATGAAAAAATGGCCTGGATGTTAAGGGCGTATATTGAGAACGAATCAGACAATATCGTAAGTCAGAAAAGGAAAAAATAATATGAATGAAAAGCAAATGGACAAAAAAATTCAACAAGATTCGGCCAAGATTAAAGAGGATATCAATACCTTGATGGATGATGGCGTTACACGAGTAACAAAAGGATTTGAAAAACTAAGCGGTGAAGCAAAAGAATCCCTCGCCAGCACAGCTGATTCTGTAAAGAAAGATATTGGCCAGGGATTAAAACAGTACAACGCCAAAGCGGATGAGTTTGCGAAAAGTGTGCCCGGTGATCTGGGCAAGAAAGTTTCCCAATATCCATGGGTAGCGATATCAATTGGTTTGGCGATTGGATTACTGCTGGGTGGTTTATTAAAGAACGCCCGGCGAGCCTGATTTACATAATCTAGAATAGGAGAAATAGTATGAACAAGGATATTTTTGAAGGAAAGTGGAAACAACTACGTGGAAATGCAAAAGTTTGGTGGGGCAAACTCACGGATGACGATCTGGATAAGGTGGAAGGAAATTATGATAAATTAATCGGCTTGCTCCAGGAAAAATATGGTTATACCCGCGAACAAGCGGAAGAAGAATGGGAAAAGAGGTCAAAATAACATCTTTTAAAGAAGTCACAACTTCCCAGCATGAACAAGGACAGGGTGGACGTGTTGCGACTTTTAAAGCCACTCAGTTAATCTGGTTGTTTTTAGGAATCCTTGAGGCAATTCTTGCATTACGTTTCCTGTTCAAATTGATCGGGGTGAACGAAGCCAATACATTTGCTTCTTTCCTGTATGGATTGACCAACCTATTTGTATTGCCTTTTCAAAGTTTAATCGGTGCTCCCTCAACAGCTGGTATGACTTTTGAAATTTCGACACTACTCGCCATGATCATCTATGCTCTGATTGGTTGGGTAATAGTAAAGCTGGTTAATGTCCTCTTCTATCGCCCGCGCGGACCTGTGAGTATGCAACAGAGGACAGTGGTTGATCAAATTCCACCGCAGACAGCCTCGAATGTCAGCACCACAACCGTTACGAAACACAAGGAGTAAATCAATGAACTTTGTAAATTTCATCGTGTGGCTTTTTGCCGGAGCCGTCATTGGTTGGTTTGCCAGCCGGATGGTACAAGCACAACGCCGGCAAGTTGTTGAATCGCAAATTTGAAATGTTTGTAAAACTAATTAAACAACAGGAGAAAAAATGAACATACTTATTTATCTGATCGCTGCAGCAGTTATCGGTTGGGTGGCAACATCCCTCATGCATGACCGTTCCAATCTGCTGATTAATATTGTCGTGGCTGTCGTGGGCGCATTTCTGGCTGGTTATTTCCTAAGTCCGCTGTTTGGTATTGGAACAATTAACGACGCCATCACCTTGCCAACCATGTTGGTGACATTATTGGGTGCAATCATCCTGATTGCTATTGTGCGCTTATTACGACGAGCACGTTAAACCCTTTCGTTTTGTAGATGAAACGGATATTCAATGCAAGACTTAATTAATCAACTTAAACCAAAAGCTTCCTTCAGGATTTATTTCCGAACCCTTTGGAATTCTGCCCCGATTTTAATCAAACGGGTAACGGAATTTTTTATGCTAACCGAGGAAGAAATAGCCGAAGCAGGGATCCTTTTGCCAGACAAATACTTCAAGGAGTAACAAAATCTGGTTTTAAGTTGGAAAACAGGCTTGTTTGAAATCAATTTAGCAGAAAAACAAACAAACTTAAAGGAGAACTAACATTATGTTATGGACAATTATCATTATCTTATTCGTGTTGTGGCTGCTGGGCTTTTTCGGCGGGAGCATTAGTCCAAAATTTCCAAAAACTGGAAGCTGGATTCATACTTTACTGGTCATCGCTATCATACTTGTCGTCCTGAACTTACTTGGAGTGATTTAATATCCAGGTTTGATGGAATGATGGCCTAGTAATAAAACTGAGAGTCATTTTATGACCAGTATGAAAACAATCTTGCCTGCCTGAATATGAACTGGGAGGCAAGATTGTAAAATATCGTCATGGTTTGTTGAAATGAATACAGTGACGATAATCTTATGTGGACTGTTCTACCACTGATTTATGAATGCTCCGTGCAAGGAGAAAAAATGAAAACCTGTCAAGATGTAATGACCCCTAACCCTGTTTGCTGTTTACCAACGGATAACGTGGTAACGGTTGCCCAAATCATGCAGCGCGAAAATATCGGACCGCTGCCGGTGATTGATAATACCGAATCTCAAAAACTGATCGGTATCATTACGGATCGCGATCTGGCCCTGAAGGTTGTTGGCGAAGGCCGTGATACCAGGTCTACCCGGGTGGAAGCGGTAATGACTCGTAGAGTCGTGACCTGTCGCCCAGATGATGAGTTAAATATTGCCATGAAATTGATGTCCGATCACCAGTTACGCCGGATTGTCATTGTGGATAATGCCAATACAGTAAAAGGAATTATCTCCCAGGCAGATCTGGCAACACGTATGGACCAACCCGAAAAAACAGCCGAAGTGGTAAAGGATATTTCGCAAGCTAACCCCGAGTAGATTTGAACACAGTTTTGTATTTCAGATTCAATTAAGCTGGACGAAGGTGAAAATGACTGTTTTTCATCTTGCGGTAAAAAGGACCAACTTGATGATAGATAAACAATCAGAATTTAACAGTTCTGAAAGAAACGGTTAGCAATATGAAAGCGCAAACAAATAAACCTGTTGAAACTAAAAATAAATTAACCGGTAGCAGCACTACAAAAAAGCCCTTGTCTGGTTCCCATAATTCCAATGGGCACAAGCAAAAGACAAATATGAATGCGAATTTCCAGGCGGATGATGATCTCAAGGATTCTGAAATTCGCTATCGTCGCCTGTTTGAATCTGCCAAAGATGGTATCCTGCTACTTGATGCGGTCACCGGGCAGATTACCGATGCCAATCCCTTCATAACCAATTTACTGGGGTATTCCTATATAGAAATGTTGGGTAAAAAGTTGTGGGAAATTGGTCTGTTTAAGGATTCTGATGAAAGCCAGGCTGCTTTTCAGGAACTGCGCCAGAAAAAATATATTCGCTACGATGAACTTCCGCTTCAGACCAAACAGGGAGCTAATATTGAAGTGGAATTTGTGTCCAATGTCTATCTGGTCAATGGGGAAAAGGTAATTCAATGTAATATCCGTGATATCACAGAACGAAAGATGGCCAGTGACCATTTGCAAAAAGTAAACAAAGAATTATCTGATTTGGTCATTGAATTGCAAAATCGTGACCGTGAAATGAAAATGATTAATCAGATGAATGATCTCCTGCAATCATGTAAAACGCTTGAAGAAGCCTATCAAGTTATTGGAATATCCGGCAAGGATTTATTCAAAGGTCAGAATGGCGGATTGGCAATTCTGCATGATTCCGGACAATTTCTGGAAACAACCTCTTTTTGGGGCAATCAACAATTATTGGAGTCCGTTTTTACATTGGAAGATTGCTGGGCAATGCGTCGCGGGCAAATCCATGAGGTTTCAGATGTTCATACCAATATGATTTGTCAACACTTCACAAATCCGCCAACCGTCGGGTATCTTTGTTATCCAATGGTCGTTCAGGGTGAAACCATGGGTTTGTTCTATCAGGATACTCCTGCTGGCTTACCAGCGGACCAGGCACAAAATTGGAAACAAAAAACCATGGCAGTGGCAGAAGGCATCAAAATCTCTTTATCCAATCTGAGACTGCGCGAGCTTATGCGTCAACAGGCTAATCATGATACGTTAACCGGACTTTTCAATCGGCGATATCTGGATGATACCCTCCCACGTGAGTTGAATCATGCACGCAGAAAGAATTCACCCATCAGCATCGCGATGCTTGATATTGACCACTTTAAAAAGTTCAATGACACCTTCGGACATGAAGCTGGAGATGTGATATTACGGGAAATTGGCCATCTTTTCAGGGAAAATCTGCGTAGTAGCGATATCGCATGCCGCTACGGTGGAGAAGAATTCGTTCTGGTTCTGCTCGATTCTACTCAAGAAGAGAGTTATAGCAGGTTCGAGAAGATCCGTGAACAGGTAAAAGACCTACAAATACGTTACCAGGAAAAACTTCTCGGAAAAATTTCCGTGTCAATCGGCATTGTTGAAGCGAATGGCAATTTGTTGAGCGCAGAAGAATTGGTGGCTGCGGCTGATAAAGCCTTATATGCAGCAAAACACGCTGGTCGCGATTGCATGATCAACTACAGTGAACTCGAACCAGACATCAAGAAAAATCTGGATGAATAGAAAGATCAAAAGGAATAACGAGAAAGGAGTCTCATGAATTTTGACAATCATCATCTCTCCTCCTTACAGACTGCTCTTGACCTGCAAACCAGTGCAACCAAACCTGTGATTTTTGGTGTACAAATACGTGCTCCAGAAACAGAAAAAGAGAATCGAATTTTTAAAAATGCTGCGGATTACAAATCTCAGATAATGAAATTGTCAGGTTCAGTTGATTGTGATGCAGAATATTTGAAAGAGAAAAAAACAGGTCACTTTGGTCTGGCAGTGCAAAGATCCAAAAACGAAGACGAGGTCATGAAAAATGAACGACTGCTGGGTAATTCTGGCGCAGTGATTCTGCTTGAACCAGGAATTGGTGAACAGTTTGAGTCATTTGACATTGGCTCATCCGGGAAAGGGAACAGGGTTCAATTACTTGACTTGCCTGAAGAAGAAAAACAGACCAAAAGGTTCACTGCTGATGATATTGGAGATCAGGTTCGTGTTGAACTGATCGATATAAATGTCCAGCGCGGATTCATCGATTATCAAAAAGTTCTTGACCAAAACAATAATAAAAATTTCAGAATGGAGTAACAAAATGACAGAGAAAAAAACCGAAGGGAAAAAAACCAAAGTCAAACGACTTCCAAAAGGTCAACGGAAGCACATTCGTCGACTGAAGCAGGCTGAACGCAAGGAAGCCATCATAGAGAACCCAAAGCTATAAGCAATCTGAAGAGATTATTTTGAAGGAGCGGCTTATGGAAAGAAAAGTTGGGTTATGGATCAATTATCTCAAGGCGGTGATTGTGTCCATAGCAAATGATAAGCTTTATATTCGGGAAATCATTTCGAATATCGATAAGGAAATCCATTTATCTACAAGTGACATGGAAAATTTGCCAGGAGAGAAAATAGAGAATCATCATAATCCGCATTTGGAGGGTCTGCTCGATCGCTATTACAAAGCGATCATTTCTCTCGTGTGTGATGCGGAATCGATCTGGATATTTGGGCCGAGTGACGCAAAAGTTGAGCTGGAAAATCGACTGCGAACAGCCGGTTTTCGAGCGCGTGTTGTTGGGATTGAGACAATGACGGAGATGACAAATCGCCAGCTGGCCCTTAAGGTGCGGCAACGCTATCTGAGAAAGCCAGTCACCCACATTTACTCAAAATAGGTTCATTATTGGAAATAAGAAATATATAAAAACAGAGGTTCTACGCATGTTACCTGATTATTAGTAGAGGCATCTCCCTTAACCGGGATTGGCGAGTGTTTTTGGTAAGTAACTATTCGCCAAAAACTCTGACCGCTAATGTATGAAATGACGTTTAAACAATATCCCTGTTGAATAAGTGACTATGGAAATTCAGACATCAACCCCCACAAATCAATGGACATTCAGAAGAATTATTGTAGCCACCCTCGCTCTGGTTGCTGTCGGGCTTGGTTTTTGGCTGCTTTACCGCTTCTACCAGGTTCTTTTTATTTTATTTGTCGCCATTATTCTGGGAACAATTATCCGCCCGATCGCAAATTGGTTAAATCGAAGAGGATTCCCAAAAATCGGTGGGGTGGTCGCTGTATACATCTTGATTTTTGCCCTGGTAACCGGATTTCTACTTTTATTATTCCCGCTGGTGTACGATCAGGGATCTGCTATTATTAATGATATTCCTGATTATTATCAGTCGATAAGAACCTGGGTGCAGCATTCACCCAATCAGTTGATTAGCGGTTTCAACTCATATTTACCTGATAAATTTCCAGGATTTGAAAAGGTCATTCAATCTGACACTGAAATGTTAGCATCTACCGAACTGGCTTTGAGCTATGTGTCTTCCATTTTCAAGGGCTTTTTCCTCATACTGGTTACTCTTTTGTTATCCTTCCACTGGACACTCCATGGACCACAGTCCATTGAATCTTTACTTTTATTGTTTCCCAAGAATCAACGTGAAAATCATTCCGTTATGATAACGGCGATCGAATCAAAAATGGGTTATTACATTGCCGGCCAGGGTGTGCTATGTCTGGTTGTTGGCCTTTTGGCGATGATTGGATACCTTTCGATCGGTTTGCCCAATGCTTTCGTCCTGGGGCTCGTGGCCGGCATATTGGAAGCTGTTCCCATCATTGGACCTACTCTGGGTGCTATCCCGGCCGGATTGATTGCCTTTTCTGTGTCCCCATCTCTGTTAATCTGGGTAATTATTATTACAGTCATCATCCAGGTTTTGGAAAATAATTTATTGGTTCCACGCATCATGAGCAAAGCCGTAGGGGTCAACCCCTTTGTTTCTTTGTTAGCAATTTTTGCCTTCAGTTCTTTATTTGGTCTGGTTGGAGCGCTCATGGCCATTCCAATGGCAGCAATTATTCAGCTGATATTGGATCGTTTTGTTTTTCACCCCGCCGAAGACGAAAAAGGAGCGTTTGCTGGCCGTGATTTAGCAAGTCGCTTGCGCTATGAAGCCAACGATCTTGCGAAAGATCTTAAGAGTCAGGCACGTGTACCAAAAGCCGGGGCGGATCTTGAGGTGTCTCAGATCGATAATGTGATGGACGAAATCGAGGCAATTACCACGGTTCTGGATGTACTCCTCGCCCAAATTACCGAAACAGGTTCCAATGATTAAGAATGTAGTAAGAATTGGATTCGCTGTCCTGACCACAATCATGGCAATCGTGATCTTGTGGCTATTTCGGACTGCCGTCATTTATGTTCTGATTTCACTCATCCTGGCAGCATCCATCCGTCCTTTTTTCACACGTCTGGCTGGCAGAAAAATCATCCTCCGATTAAGCTGGATTCTTATCTACTTAATTGTTACCGGAAGTTTAATTGCCTTATTAATATTTGCCATCCAGACTTCCGCTACAGAATTGCAAACAATGGCGCAAGGCGTCTCCGAACAGGATAAATGGACCTTACTTATATGGTCAGATAACAGCGGCTTACAGTCTTTATTAGAGCGTTTACCATCCCCGAGCGTTCTTTTTAGAGCGTTTACCGGTGATGAAGGCGAGCTTATTGTTCCTGTTTTGTTCGGGATCGTCCAGGATGTTGGTGGTGTTATCGCTGCCATTGCCATCATTCTGGTTCTGAGTGTTTATTGGAGTGTTAATCAAAATCACTTCGAGCGACTTTGGTTATCGTTACTGCCTTCTGATCAAAGAAAACAAGTGCGTGGCATCTGGGAGAGAATTGAATCGGATATTGGCGCTTATGTGCGTGGGCAGGTTTTACACAGTATATTAGCAGGGTTAATTCTAGGTTTGGGGTATTGGCTGATTGGATCTCCCTCGCCAGCGCTGCTTGCCCTGGTGGGAATCATTGGTAGTATGATCCCCGTGGTTGGGCTATTTCTGGTTGTTTTCATTACACTGGTGTTGGGTTTGTTAACCAGCGTACAGATCAGTCTGCTTACCGTTGTATATACGATCGTTATTCTGACTGCGCTGGGTATCTGGGTAAAACCCAGGCTGATTAACCGCCAATGGGATAATCCGATTCTGACACTGGTGTTGATGGTTGCATTGGCAGATGCACTTGGCATTATTGGAATCGTTATCGCTCCGCCATTATCGATTATCTTTCAAATACTTTGGAACAGGTTAATCAAACGCAGTACAAAAACAACTTCTGTAAGCCTTCTTTCAGACCTCAAAGTGCGCCTGGCAAATTTGAGTGCAACAGTCGATGAAATGGAGGAACCACATTTGCCTTTAATCACAAGCAGCCTGGAACGGATAACAGGCCTACTTGAAGAAGCAGAACCCGTTTTAAAAGCCGGATCGATTAGGGATTGACCACCCAAACTAAATGGGTGGTTTTAAACTCGATTCTCAAAAAAATTTTATAGTTAGGCAGGCTTTTTTTGCTCGACGATATTTATCACTCCGCCAATTAGGACAACAATCCAGGCAAGGATATATCCCCATAAACCATACAGTATTTCACGATTAATTCCTTCACTGGATGTAGTTAAAAATTGTTGAAAGATCAAAAGCAAGATAATAATACTGGTAATAGTCACGCCAAAACTATCCGCATTTCCCTTATAGCCTTCCCCTGCTCCGCCTTCGCCAATGGCCAACTGCCAACCACTGAATTCCCGCATCGGGTCATTACCACACGAGGTAAGCACCCAGGGGAGAAAGAAAAGAACCAAGGTTCCAAATAATCCGGGGGCCAACTCTATTTGCATACTATTTGTGCAACCCTCTCGAATTAGTGTTGCTCTCTGAAAAATTGCACAATGTGGTTGCTGATTGCTTCAGATTCATCGTGCAACACCCAATGCGTTGCGTCCTCAAAGGTAATCAACTGACCATCATCGCAAAGATCGACACTTAAAGGAGCCATTTCATAACTTAAATGCGGGTCTTGCTTGCCCCACAGGATTAATGTCGGCACCTGGATTCTGAGGGATTGCGATGTTTGTCTCTTCACCCGAAAAAAAGACCGGTACCAGTTCATCATGCCTGTCATGGCGCCGGGTTGATTCCATGCGGTGCGATAGCGATCTCGCTCTTCCTTGCTTAAATTATCTGGCATGGCCGAGATCAAAAAACGCCAGTTATTTAACCGGACAACCCATTCAGGCAAACCAGGAATCTGAAAGAATAAGGCGTACCAGCTTTTGAGGATCTGTTTGATATGCGTGCGCAGATAGCTGCTCATCACCTGTGGATGCGGCACATTGGCAATCACCATTTTTTTGATCCGTTCGGGGCAGCTCAACGCCAGGCTCCAGGCAACCATCGCACCAAAATCATGCCCGGCGATGTGGAAACGATCATAGCCCAAAGCATCGGCTAAACCTATGATATCCTTGACAAGCGTATTCATCTGGTAGCTGGCAACGCCATCCGGTTTGTCGCTTAAGTTGTAGCCTCTTTGGTCAGGCACAATGACGCGAAAACCAGCCTCCGCCAAGGGGCCAATCTGGGCTTCCCAACCAAACCAGGCATCCGGAAACCCGTGCAAGAGGAAAACAGGCTCTCCCTCTTCGGGCCCTGCCAGAGCAGTATGCAGTCGGATCCCATTGGTTGTGATTTTTTCGAATTTTATTGTCATTCCATTATGCCAGCGCCTGACTGGCTTCATCAAGGGCTGTCACTTCATCAGCAGACAGCCGCCAACCCATTGCACCCAGGTTTTCGGCGGCTTGTTTGGCATTCTTTGCGCCGGGGATGGGCACAGTTCCCTTGCAGATCGTCCAGTTCAGGGCAACTTGTGCAGGAGATTTGCTGTAATTAGTGCCGATTTCTCTCAACAGGTTGATCAACGGTTGCGCCTGCTGCAATTTTTCTTTGGGATACATGCGCTTGCGCGGGCCAGGTGGTGGATTATCGGGGCCATATTTCCCGGTCACCATGCCTTTGGCCAGTGGGCTGTATGCAATGACGGTGATGTCATTTTCCAGGCAGTAAGCGAGCAAACCATTTCTCTCGATACTGCGGTCAAATAAGCTGTACTCCACCTGGTTGGAAGCCAGGGGTATGCCGTCCGCCTGCAAGGTTTCATGTGCCAGTCTGGTTTTTTCTGTATTGAAGTTAGAGACACCAACCGCGCGGGTCAGCCCTGACTTTACGGCATCTGCGAGAGCGGACACATACTCTGGTTTACTCCAGCGCCCGAAGGGCATATGGATTTGGTATAAATCGACCTGGGAGAGTTGCAGGCGCTTCAGGCTTTTTTTGAGCGCATTCAGCAGTGCTTTTTTGCGCATCCGCCATGGAAACGGAAAAAATTTGGTTGCGATCAGCACTTCATTCGTTGCGGAGGGTAAGAATTTCCCCAAAAATCGTTCTGATTTGCCCAGCCCATAGACTTCGGCAGTGTCGAACCAGTTCGCGCCGTCGGCAAGGCTGACGTCAAAGGCTGCGCGGATATCGCTGTCATCATAGCTGCTGCCACCATAGCCCCAGATCATGCGATCACCCCAGGCCCATGCACCCACACCAACGGTGGTGATTTTGATATCGGTTTTTCCAAGTGGTACCAGGTCTTGAGAATTATTCATTTTTATTTTCCTATTAACAAGTGTGACAAACCCGTCCCCTCTACAATTACCGGACTGGTAACTGCATTTGGTCAGTCCTTCTTTATTATACACGCTCCAATTTCTGGGCCTACCAATATCAAAAGAGATGATCTGAGTCTTTCCTATCCCTACTTGTGCGCTAAGGCTGATTCTTTTTCCTTTTCCGCTAAGTATGGCTGATGGAGCTTGATGGGTTCGCGATCCGTTTTGCGTAGGCGCAGATTAAGCATTTCCACGAAAACCGAGAAACCCATGGCAAAGTAGATGTATCCCTTAGGAATATGCTGGTGCAGGCTTTCGACGATCAGCGTAAATCCGATCATTAATAAAAATGAGAGGGCTAACATTTTCACAGTCGGGTGTCGTTCCACAAAATTACTGAGGGCATCTGCGGATAAAATCATCCCACCGGCGGCCACGATCACAGCCGCGATCATCACAGCCACTTCATCCACCATGCCAACCGCTGTAATGACCGAATCCAGAGAAAAGACCACGTCCAATATCAGGACCTGAAGAATTACACTCCAGAAGGTGGCTTTGACTTTGGTGGATGAATGTCCTTCCACCCCTTCCAGCTTTTGGTGAATTTCCATTGTGGCTTTGCCCATCAGGAATAATCCACCGATGAGTAAAATCAAATCCCTGCCGGATATGTGAAAGTTGCGAATGGAGAAGATCGGTTCGGTCAAGCCAATAATCCAGGAGAGGGAAAGCAGTAATAAGATGCGGCTGATGACGGCCAGTGCAATCCCGGTTCGGCGGGCTTTGGGCTGTTGCTCGAGGGGTAATTTTCCAGCCAGAATGGAGATGAAAATCACATTATCTACACCCAGCACCAATTCCAGGGCTACCAGGGTTAAAAACGCAATCCAGATTTGAGGGTCAGAAATCCAGTCCATCTTATAACGCTCCTTTTGTAATGATTCCTCCTGATTTTAAACCAAAAACCAGTATGATGAAAGTTTTTTCATCTGTTTTATCGTGGATCGTTCTCGTTGACATTTTCAACCCTTGTCAGACAGCTTTTCTCCGATAGAATTATACCCATACGAATATCACCGGAGCCTTTGATGCAGTCAAAATTAAAAATCATTCTGATCGGTCTGGGAAAAGTTGGGCGCGAAGTGCTTCAGCAACTTCCAATAAGTGGGCTAGGCTGTGAGATCACCGCCCTGGCTGATAGCACCGCTTGTTTAATAGGACAACCGCTTTCTGTTCAGCAGGTTAGCGCAGCACTGGAAACCAAATCAGCCGGTAAAAAACTGATTGATCTGCCGGACGCACAACCACTGACCAATCTAGTTGCTTCATATCAATCGGATGTGATCATCGTGGATACCAGTGCCGCCCCAAACCTCGACTGGGGTACAGCAATACGGAAAAATTGCAAAATGGTGTTCGCCAACAAGAATGCGCACAGCGCTCCCTGGTCACAGGCAGCCGCTTTTTTTAACAATGACCGCATCCGTTATGAGTCCACCGTGGGGGCGGGCTTACCGGTAATCGCAACCCTGCGATCCATGCTTGCCAGTGGCGATCAAATCACGCGCATTGAAGGCGTGATGAGTGGCACGTTGGGGTATTTGTGCAGCCAGCTTGAAGCCGGTGCCACTTACAGTCAGGCGGTTCAGCGAGCCTTTGAGGCTGGGTACACCGAACCCGATCCGCGTGATGATTTGAGCGGTTTTGATGTGTTGCGTAAGTCTTTGATTCTGGGCAGGACGGCTGGTTGGCGTCTGGAACAGACAGATTTTTCAGTGCAAGCGCTTTATGATGATCGACTGATCGGGATGCGAGTGTCGGAATTCTTTCAACGCACTGCTCTTCTCAACGAAACCTATACGCAAGAGGTTGGGAAAGCTGCCAAAGAGGGCAGGGTGCTGCGTTATCTGGCGACCATCACCCCGCAAGGCGGTCATATCGGTTTGCAGGCTGTGGAACGCAGCAGTGCGCTGGGTGCCTTGCAGGGCCCTGGCAACTATTTTGCCATCCACAGCCGACGCTTTGACCCGCTGCCGCTGGTGATTGCCGGACCGGGTGCGGGCATTGTGGTCACCGCTAATGGCGTTCTCAATGATATAATCGCGCTAACCAGTAGATAGAAAGCAGTCCAATCCAGATGAAAAAACACGCACGCATGGAAGAAATCTATGAATCCGGCTCCATTCCCTGGGATCAGCAAGATCCCCCGCCCGAAGTAGTTGATATTGCTTCGGTGCTACCAGCTGGGCGAGCGCTCGATCTGGGTTGTGGATTAGGACGCGCTTCCATTTATCTGGCTCAAAGGGGTTGGCAGGTGGATGGCGTCGACTTCGTCAGACAGGCCATCACACAGGCGCGTCTGCGTGCAGAGCAGGCAGGCGTAAGCGAGCGGGTACACTTTCATCAATCCGCGGTGACGGAATTATGCTTTTTAGATGGCCCTTACGACTTTGCTCTGGATGTGGGGTGCGCGCACGGTTTAACGGAGAAGGAACTGCAGGATTATCACCGGGAGCTGCTACGCTTGCTGAAACCTGGGGCAGTCTTTTTGCTGTTTGCCCATTTAAATGAAGAGAACACCTCTCCTGAAGAACAGAATTGGATGGATGAAACCATATTGAGAAAAATCTTTGCACACACATTTGAACTGGAAAGAGTCGAACATGGACTGACTCAGGTGGATGATCAGACTCCCTGGCGCTCTGCCTGGTTCTGGTTCCGAAAGGACACACAATGAACAAAATACCGGTTTCCATTTTAGGCGCGACTGGCGCAGTTGGGCAACGCTTTGTCGAGATGCTGGTACAGCATCCTTATTTCGAGATCGTTTCTTTAACTGGTTCAGAACGCAGTGCCGGCAAAGCTTATGGGGAGGCTTGCCGCTGGGTGCTCTCGGGGTCCATCCCGGAGCAGGTTCAGCATTTGAAAATCCAGCCCACTTCCACCCATCTGCCTGGTCAGGTTGCCTTCTCAGCCTTACCGGCGGCGATCGCCCGCGAATGGGAGCCGCAACTGGCTGCTGTCGGGTATGCGGTTTGTTCAAACGCTTCGGCTTTACGCCAGACTCCCGGTGTGCCGCTCTTAATCCCTGAGATCAACTACGATCATCTGGACATGATCCCTTTGCAACAGAGCGAGCTGGGTTGGAAAGGTCTGGCAGTCACCAGCCCGAATTGCACCACCAATGGCATCGCCATGACGCTCAAACCGCTCGACGATGCCTTTGGGGTGGAAGCGGTGTTTGTGAGTACCATGCAAGCCATCTCGGGCGCAGGTTACCCAGGACTGGCCTCTCTGGACATTCAGGATAACGTAATCCCCTTTATCAATGGCGAGGAAGAAAAGATCCAGACGGAAACCAACCTGCTGTTGGGAAAGATGCTGGCTGGCAGAAGGGTCAATGCCCAAATTCAGGTCAGCGCGCATGCCAATCGCGTTCCGGTTCTGGATGGGCATACCATAGCGCTTTCTATAAAATTCCGCAGCAAGCCCTCTGTGGAAGACGCCATGCAGGTTTTGGAGGATTTCCGTGGTCCGGCTGAGGTGCAGCAGATGCCGACTGCACCCGAACGTCCGATTCTGGTACGCCGTGATCCCGACCGGCCGCAACCGCGCCGTGATCGTGATGCGGGCAACGGGATGTCCGTCAGTGTCGGGCGCATTCGTCCCTGTAACCTGTTCGATTTGCGCATGGTTACGGTTGTACATAATACCGTACGTGGTGCCGCGGGGGGATCGGTGCTGAATGCTGAGTTGCTCTACGCGAAGGGATTATTGTCGGCATGATTCAACTGGGTATGACCGACTGCCCGGCAGTACGTCATCTGCTGGATAACCATCAACTGGAACTGGATTATCTGGAAGTCCATGGGCCTTATGTTGCATCAGCTCGTCAGGCGTATCCCGAGATGCCCATGTTACTGCACAATGCCCTCTATCAATGGTCATTGACCCATCAGGATGGATTGGAACATAAAGATGCAGCCAACATCACCCGGCAGCGCCTGGCGTTGTCCTGTTCTCCCTGGTATAGCCTGCACCTGGGGTTTTCCGTGGAGGAGGTCGATTTTTATGACGAAGCTATGCAAGCCGTTTCTGCACTGCAACCGCGCGGTCTGGTGCTGCAACGCTGCATCTCCCGGTTGAAAGAGCTCAAAGAAATACTACCGGTGCCGATCCTGGTGGAGAACCTGGATTATAACCCGACACAGGCCTATGAATATGTGTGTGAGCCTGATTTTATTCAGGATGTCATTCAGGATACCGGCACCTGGTTGCTGTTGGATCTGGCGCACGCGCGTGTGACCGCCCATGCTTTTGACATTTCTGTGGAAGATTATATCGATCAGCTGCCGCTCGGGAAGGTGCGTCAAATTCACCTCAATCGTCCTGGTTGGCGTGACAACCGTCTGGTGGATGCTCATCTGGCGCTTGCGGAAGAAGACTATATTCTGTTTGAAAAAATTCTTGAGCGCTGCCGCCCATGGGCAGTGACCCTCGAGTATCAGCAAGACCCTGATCAGATTCTGCTCCAAGTCACACGATTACGCGAAATGATCACCAGGTAACATTCCGATACAATTTGATACAATGAATTTCTGAGAATCTTCTCATTCCGATTGAATTACGCCTAAAACGCGATAAAATAATAACAGAACGCACCGGGAGGGCATTTTGGAACGAGAAACACTGCAACGGATCATGTATTACCTGTTCGATCACATCACGGTAACCCGCTTCGAAGGAAATGAAAATATTCCCAGGGAGGGTGGTATTATTGTCGCAACCAACCATATGAGCCGTATGGACATCCCGATGCTATTTGTAAACCCTGCCCGGCCGGATATAACTGCCCTGGTGGCGGATAAATATGTCAATTACCCCGGCATTAGTTGGTTTGCAAAAACAGCCGGTGCCATCTATATCGACCGCGAGAGAGCTGACTTTGGTGCTTTTCGTGAGGCACAAAAACTGATTAAGTCTGGTGTTGCCATGGGGATTGCTCCGGAAGGCACGCGTAGCAAGGTCAGTGAATTACTGGAAGGCAAACCCGGTACAGTTCTGCTGGCGTTACGCACCGGTGCCCCGATTGTTCCGGTAGGATTGGCTGGCACAGAAAACAGCTTCAAAAAACTGCTCACTTTCCGTAAACCACATATGGTGGCGCGCTTTGGAAAACCGATCGTGATTGATGAAATCCCGCGAGAAAATCGGGAACAGCATTTACAGAATGCAGTCGATGAAATCATGTGCCGTATTGCTGCCTTAATCCCGCCGCGCTACTGGGGCTTTTACAAAGACCATCCACGATTGCAGGAATTGATAGCCGAACAGGGCGGTCCTGTCGCGGATGAGCACAGGTAACCTGATGCAAACCGGTTTCTGGTGGATACTTCTGGCTTTGTTGTTGTATGGTGTAATCCATTCCATTCTGGCTGCGCACCGCACCAAAGACTGGGTCAAAGGCTGGTGGGGCGATAGAAACTATAACCGTTTTTACCGTTTGTTCTTCTCTTTGCAGGCAGCCATATTGTTCGTGCCGGTATTGCTGCTGGTGGTACTCCTGCCGGATAAAACCATTTATCGTATTCCTACCCCCTGGGTGTACCTGACGATCGCTTTGCAAATACTGGGTGTGTTTGGCGCTATTCATAGCATCATGCTGACCGGTATGTTAAGATTCACCGGGGTGCAGCAGGCACTGGATCCCGAGCAGGCGCAAAAACCAATCAAATTAGTTAATAGAAGCCTGTATCACTGGGTGCGCCATCCCATTTATACCAGCATGTTCCTGTTCCTCTGGTTGGTTCCGGTTATGACCTGGAACGTCATGGCTCTTAATCTGGGAATCTCTGTTTATAATATTCTGGGTGCGATGTTGGAAGAGCGCAAACTAAAAAGTGAATTTGGGCAGTCATACGTGGCGTACAGTCGGGTAACCCCATTCATCATTCCAGGAATCAAACCCAGAAACCGCTAGCTGCATTGAGAAACGATTCCACGCTTCCGTTCCAGTCAGCTAATTCAGGAAAAAATATGACTCAAACACAAAAAAACCGCTCCACGCTCAAACGCTATGCCTGGTTATCCATTGCCACAGCGTTGATTACCATGGGGATGAAAGCCGGTGCTTACCTGCTGACTGATTCAGTTGGTTTATTGTCAGACGCCTTGGAATCCCTGGTGAACCTGGCTGGCGCCATCATGGTACTGAGTATGTTGGGCCTGGCTGCCCGTCCCGCAGACGATAACCATACCTATGGGCACAGCAAAGCGGAGTATTTCTCCAGTGGATTTGAAGGCTCATTGATTTTAATTGCTGCTGGCAGCATCATCTATACAGCGGTAAAACGTCTGTTGGATCCCCAACCCCTGGAGCAATTGGGAGTGGGCTTGTTGGTTTTATTTCTGGCTTCTTCCGTCAATCTGGCAACCTCATTGATTCTGAAACGAGCAGGCAAACGCCACAACGCCATCTCTCTGACCGCCAATTCTCAGCATTTGATGACAGATGTGTGGACATCCGGCGGTGTGCTGGTTGGAGTGGGAGCGGTTGCTCTGACGGGCTGGCAACCACTTGACTCAATTGTTGCCATTCTGGCAGCCCTCAATATTCTCTGGTCAGGATACACCATCGTGCGTGATTCGGTATATGGATTGATGGACACAGCTCTGCCACAGGAAGATCTCGATCTGATCGAGCAAGTACTGGCCAAATATAAAAGTGAGGGGGTGGAGTTCCATGCTGTACGCACACGTCAATCAGGTGCCATTAAATTTATCAATATGCATGTTTTGGTACCCAACGAATGGACGGTGGAGCATGGTCATACGCTGCTTAACAAGCTTGAAGCGGAGTTGAGAGAAAATTTGCCAAACAGCACAGTCTTCACCCACCTGGAACCATTGCACGACCCGACCTCGTATAGCGATATAGAAGTGAGGTAGAGACAGCTGTTAAGCTGTTGGTGGGTTGACAGTTTACAGTAAAGTAGGGTGCACTGCACTTCTGATCGGTTACCAATGTCAGGTTAGATTTTTTGTAGGGTGCACTGCACTTCGGGATCAACACCCAATCTCGGAATGGAACCCAAACCACCATCCACCAACCCATCAGAAGTGCAATGCACCATTCCGATCCATTACCAATCTCAGGGTAGATTTTTCGTAGGGTGCACTGCACTTCGAGATCAACACCCAATCTCGGAATGGAACCCAAACCACCATCCACCAACCCATCAGAAGTGCAATGCACCATACCGATCCATTACCAATCTCAGGGTAGATTTTTCGTAGGGTGCACTGCACTTCGGGATCAACACCCAATCTCGGAATGGAACCTAAACCACCATCCACCAACCCATCAGAAGTGCAATGCACCATTCCCATCCAATACCAATCTCAGGGTAGATTTTTTGTAGGGTGCACTGTACTTCGGGATCAACACAGATCCAGAATGGAAATCAAACCACCATCCACCAACCCATCAGAAGTGCAATGCACCATTCCAATCCATTACCAATACCAGGGTAGTCACGAGTTCCGATGTGGCTACTAGCTACCAACCATCATCGTTCTGCTTCGATTTCGGCTCTGAGCTGCTCGTAGAATTCGGTCAGGAAGGCATCCCGGGCAGAGGCTAGTTGACGGGCGCTGGATGTGAAGAGACGATTCTTGACCTTGCGCAGCTTAAAGAGGTATTCGTGGTAGGAGCTATGCGGTTCATCCGGCTGCTTGACGCCCTCCTTCACAAATTGTTCGGTTGGCTCCGCATAAATGGGTTGCCCGGCCTGGACTGCATACCCGATGGTGCGTGCCACCCCGATAGCTCCCAGGACATCCAGCTTATCGGCATCGAAAAGTACTTTAGCCTCAATCGTCTCGGGTTCATTTTCCTTTTCTCCACGATAGCGATGGGCGCGGATGCAGTGTTGTACCGCGCGAATCCGCTCCAGCGGCCAGCCTTCAGCCTGCAGGACTTGTTCAGCAAAGCGGGCGGAGGCTTCGTGGTGGCTGAGGCGTTCCCCGCTATTGGGGTCACTGCCACGTGAATCGTGCAGTAGTGCAGCCGCATGCACAATTTCCAGATCGGCACCTTCGAGCAGCGCCAGCTTCTCTGCCATGCGGTAGACGCGCTCGATATGATCAAACCCATGCACCGGATCGACCAACGGGTACCAGTTGCGTGCACCATCCAATGTTAACATCTGTGAGTTCCTTTGATCTTAAGTCTGTATCGTAAAGAAATGTTATTTATTCTCCACCACCCACTTGCCACGCTTCATCACGCGTTGCACCAGATTGCCACCGAATTTATAGCCCAGGTTACGGTAGTCGTCCACTGACAACAGCAGTAGATCTGCCTGTTTACCGGGCTCGAGCGAGCCAATGCTGTCGGCACGACCGATGGCAGCGGCGGCATTGATGGTAGCGGTGGTGATGGCCTGCGCTACCGTGATCTTAAGATAACGGCAGGAGAGGGCGATCACGAACTGCATGCTCTCGCACCAGGCTGTCCCGGGGTTGAGATCCGAGGCGATCGCCAGAATGCCATTGGCGGCAATCAAATCCTGGGCGGGGGCGAATTCACAATGTCCCAACCCAAAGGGTGTCGGGGTAAGCGAGACAGCCACGGTATCGGAATTACCTAGAGCCTGAATATCTGCAGCGGAAGTCTTGACCAGATGATCAGCCGAGATGGCTCCCATTCCGACTGCCAGGCTGGTGCCGCCCAGATTCTCGAACTCGTCGGCATGGATTTTGAGGGGGAACCCCAGATCTTTGGCTTTCACCAGAATTTGTCTGGATTGTTCCAGTGAGAACGCACCGACCTCGCAGAAGACATCCACAAAAGGCAGGGGGTGATTGGGGGCATTGTGCTGCCACCATTGCTGCACACCGGGCAACATCTGCTCTACCACCAGATCGGTGTAGCCCTGCGGATCGTGTGCATATTCCTCCGGGATGGCATGCGCTCCCAGGTAGGTGGGTACCAATTCCAATGCACTCTCATGATCGAGCTTGAGGATGGCTTGTAGTTGGGTAAGTTCACTGGCTGGTGTAAGGCCATAGCCTGTTTTGGCTTCAGCGGTGGTAGTGCCGTGCTTTAACATGCCCTGAATACGGGTGCGGGCAGCCGCCAGCAGCTCTTCCAGGCTGGCGTCACGCGTCATGCGCACGGTGTTGACGATGCCACCACCGGCTGCCATGATCTCCTGGTAGGATTTGCCCTCCAGGCGCATCTCAAACTCCAGGGCGCGGTTGCCCATGAAGATCAAATGGGTATGCGGATCAACAAAACCTGGCATAACGACTTTACCGGCAGCATTGAAGCGTTCCTCGTGTGGAAAACGCGCCAACATGTCGTCCATCGGCCCGACAGCCTGTACCAGACCATCACGGATCAGGATGGCTCCCTCCGGAATTAATCCCAGATCACCGAGCTGTCTGCCACGCTGTGGTCCACCCGCCAGGGTGAGTAATTGTTTGGCGTTATAGATGAGCATAAATTTTCTCCCGATTCAAAACGGTTAACTAATTATACCGTCGCAATGAATCAGGAGGTTGGGAAGCGTACAGCGGAAAGGCGGCAAGATCATCGCATCCCACCCCACAAGCTTATGCTTAATCTAAGCGGTGGTTTGTTGAATTTCTCCATTGCGGGCATCGAGATCATCTTTTCCGGCTGGATGGATGTGCTGAAGGAGGATATAACCGCTGACAATCAGCAGAATGGCTGCAATCAGGTTAAAAAGGAAGCCAAGATGATAAAGCCAGGGCGCTATCATTGCCGCCAGTGCCCGCCCGAGCGAGAAACAGGCAACGGTAAGTGCCATAACAGTGGCCCGCGCTGCCGGGTAGACTTCGCTCATCAGTGGCAGACTGGAAACCAGAGTGAATTCGAAACCGAGGTAGAAGAAAAACAATCCGGTGAGAGCCCCGGCTACTGAACCGCTGAAGAAGTATAGGATAAAGGTGGAGACAGCTGAAGTGATCAGCCCCATGGTGATGGCAACTTCCTTGCCCAGGCGGTCCGATAACAATGCGGACAGGCCCTCGCCGCCCAACTCGGAGATGCCAATCACCGCTGAAGCGGCTCCGAGGGCTGCCAGCTTGAGGGCAAAACGATCCTCGAGCCAGACGCCGAAAATCAGGTTGACGACCTCATTGGCAGCTGCAACCGAAATGGCAAACCCCAGCCCGGCCAGCACTGAGCCGATGCCGAGCATTTTGCGGATGGTGCCGATACCACTGCCCTGTGCTGGAACCAGTGGGCGATTATTGGGCACACGCCAGGCAATCAGGATCAGACAGATCGTTCCAAAGAGTGCGATGACCGGGAAAGGTGCCAGCCAGGCTTTGTCAGGCTGACTGCGAGCCATCAACCAGCCCACAAAGGGTATACCGGCGATGAAAGCGATTGCCCAGGAAAGTTCCGTAATGCCCAGCACCCTGCCACGTTTCTCGTAGGCAACGCGATCGCCAATAAAAGCTTGCATAGCGGGGATGAACATGAGGTTGCCAAGCATTGCCAGCATCAAGCTGCCAAAGAAGACCGGAAAAGTGGGGAAGATCCAGATGGTCAGAGAGGCAATGATCACCAATCCCAACCCGAGCAACATGCTGATTTTGCGGCCGTAACGATCCGCGATGGTTGCGAGGAAAGGACCCAGAAACCCCATCAGTGAACGCCCTGTGAGCGCCAGCGAAAGCTGCGCCAGATCAACACCCAGTCCGCGTGAGAAGACGCTTAGAAATGGGTAGATCATCCGGTAGAGTGTATGCAACACGACACGGGCGGCAGATAGGATCGCCACCTGTTCACCGAGATGCTTCGATTCGTTGAAAATCAGGCGTCTTTGAGGATTGGGTGGCGTTGTTCGTAGGTCCATAGGGTTAACTGGGCTCCGAGGATGATGGTCAGGATGAGAATGAGGGTATAGGAACCCATAATAGCAGTAGAATTCGAGGTTCCGATGGGGTTATCCGGGTGGAGAATATTCTCAACCCCGCCTAACTGCCACCAGAGAGCCACACCGAAGAGGAAGTTGGCTGCTGCGGTCAGGCGATCATTATTAAAAAACCACAAGCCAGCCTGCAGCAGGATAGCGATAATGCCAAGCAGGAAGGGGACACGCCAGCGCGGCTCATCGAAGAAGAAACCGCCCCAGTTCGCTCGCATGACGATCAGGGACATCGGCAAGTAGGTGACCCAGAAGAATAGAGCGGTGGTTGCGATCGAGCGGCTGAGATGCACCAGCTTATTTCGAGTGAAGAAGACCAAAGCCAGCAGCCCGGCAATGGCTGCGAGACCAAATGCCAGTTTACCGGTCCAAACCCAGGCAGCGTGCACATAGATGAGCCGGATATTGCTGCCAATCGTTTTTTCGATAGGAGCCAGGAAGCTTGCCCCGAATATGAGCAGCAGCGTGATGAGAATCGCGAGGGGTTGCTTGAGAATGCGGGAGGAGAAGGTCATAATGATAGTCCTATTTTAAGATGATTTGAATTATAGTACAGTTTCGGGTTGAGGGTTGAGGGTTGAGGGTGAAAAAAATCGATCTGGTTTGACTCGCAGGTGTAAAAGCACTATAGTGGTAGGGTAGGACGGAATCAACAAAGGAGGTTTACCATGTTGAAAAAACGTTCTGTTGTTTCTGCTGTTGTGGGATTTTTGTTAATTGCTGCGCTGAGTGCCTGCAATTTGTTCAAAATCGCAACGGCAGAAGACGAGCCGGATTTTGATCCGGCGGAAAGCATGAGCCAGGAAGAGGAAGAAGCGCTCCTGGAGCCTGATCAACCTGGTGATGAATATCTGGATTGCCCTGCGGAAGGTGAAACCCTGACGCTGGCGTTTGATCACGCGCTGACCACCGAAATGCCAGATGTGAACCTGACCCACATCCTGCAGCACAAGCTGTTGCTATTAAATGTTACTGGAGTGAATGCTGATGGTTTCACCGAAATAAGCTCTGGTCAGCCCATTGAAATGACCTATGAAATGATGGGCACCATGAGCAAGTGCTCGGTGGCCATGGAGGGCACGATGGTGGCGTCCGCTTATGGCACCTGCGAGGATGGGGTGGTTTCTTTGAACATCATTGAGAGCTGGTTGCCTGGCAGTGGTGAAATGATTTGCGATGACGATATCATTCCTTTCCAGTCACCCGGAGCTGAATATGAACATACCGGAGAAATTGGATTGGGCGAGGTCTTCTATCTCACCTCTGATGTGAATGGCTACAGCAGCATGCGTCCTTTCCAGGCTGGCTCAGGTTATCACACATGGACACTCTATAGCCAGGGCATTGAGGTTGTGCCATTATCGCCGTAATATTAGCTGTTGGCTTATAGATCGTAGCTCAGCCCACCTTTCGACTGTAAACTGTCCACTGTCTGACCCTTCCGCCTTCCGCCTTTCATCTAGTAAACCGTCAACTCAATCCGGGACTATAATATTAAAAGCATCATTTGTGATGGCATTGATGAACAATGAAAGGAATCAGCATGAAATATAAATATCTGGGAAAAACGGGCGTACAGGTTTCGGAACTGTGTTTTGGGACAATGTCATTTGGCGAAGACGCGGATGCTGAAACGTCGAAGCAAATGTACCGGCGCTGTCGTGATGCCGGGATTAATTTCTTTGACTGTGCGAATGTATACGCCGGTGGAAAATCGGAAGAGCTACTCGGTAAGTTCATCGCAACTGAACGAGAAGAGGTGATTATTACCAGCAAGGTGTATTTTCCAACCGGCTCAGATCCCAACGCACGTGGTGCCAGTCGCCGCAACATCCAGCTGGCCGTGGAGAAAAGCCTGAAGCGCCTGAATACCGATTGGATTGATGTCTATTTCATCCACCACTTCGACGAGTATACACCGATTGAAGAAACATTGCGCGCGCTGGATGATCTGGTGCGGCAGGGCAAGATTTTGTACCCGGCAGCGAGTAATTTCTCTGCCTGGCAGGTCATGCAGGCGTTAGGTATTTCGCGTTACGAGATGCTGGCGCGCTTTGAGGTGCTGCAGCCGATGTATAACCTGGTCAAAAGGCAGGCTGAGGTCGAGCTTCTGCCGCTGGCACAGGCGCAGGGGTTAGCAGTGATTCCCTATAGCCCACTCGGAGGTGGGCTGCTGACAGGCAAGTATGCTGAAGACACTGCGCCGCAGGTGGGCAGGCTGTTGAACAATCAGATGTATCAATCCCGCTATCATGACGATTGGATGTACAGCACTGCTGCTAACTTTGCCAGCTTTGCCCGCAGCCAGGGATACTCCCCGGCAGCATTAGCGGTAGCGTGGGTGGGGCATCATCCGGCAGTGACAGCACCGATCATTGGGGCTCGTAACCTGGCACAACTGGAGGACTCGCTCAAATCGGTTGAAGTTGAGATGACAGATGCGTTGTATGAGCAGGTGTCAGGGTTTTCCCGCGAGCCCGGAGTGGCGACCGACAGGACGGAGGAGAAATAGCTAGTAGGATGTAGCTGAAAGGAAAAAGGCGAAAGTTGAAGGTCTTAACTGAAATCTAAAGCCTTATAAAGAACTTACGGATTCCTAAGAAAGGTGAAGCATGCTCATTCAGGAAAAAAACCAGGGACGCAGAGGCGCTAAGTTTTTAAAAGAAAAGACGCAAAGTGGAGGGATACTTAAAGCAGTATAACACTTGAGGATGTTGATTAAGGCGGATATCAATTTACCCTTAATCTTTTAAACAACATAATGGTACAACGAAGACTCCATCTTCTCTTTTATATGCGAATTCGGTGGCTGTGATGACTGCAAGAAACGAAGGGTTATTCATTTGATTTTCATCAACTTTGGATTTCAAGGCTAATAAATTCATAGCGCCTTCATCAATCCATCTGGATCCGAGTTTTACTTCGAATGCAGCCCATCTGCCATCATTCAAATGAATAATTGCGTCTGCTTCCAAATTATCCTTATCTTTATAATGATAAACACTACCGTTTAAATTTTGTGCATAAACTCTTAGATCCCGGATAACCATCGATTCGAAGAGGAGTCCAAAAGTTTCTGGATCGTAAATCAAATCCTTTGAGCTTGCACCTAAAAAATAAGCTGCAATGGCCGGATCCACAAAATGACGTGTGTCTGCGGTTCTGACAGTTGTTCTCGACCTCAACTTGGGGCTCCATGCCGACAAATCATCTATGACATACAGTTTTTTCAATGCACTGATATATTCATCCAATGTGTTTTTATGCATTATCTCTTGATTGGATAAAACATCTTTTAATATCGTCGAATTTGGCGTCTGCGATGATACGTGGCGTGAAAATGATCTTAGAATGGCTTTTGTTTTTTCCTCATCCCTTCTAACACCGTCAATAGTTTTGATGTCGGATTTGACAATAACATCGCAATATCCAGCAATCTGTCTATGTGTAATATCTTCACTTTTTCCGATTGAATTTGGCCAACCGCCCCTGACAATTAAATTTGCGACATCATCTATTGTTTTTGATGAAATTGCAGCGATGTCGTCTGGGTTAATGAACAACCCCTTCAAACTTACCGATCCGTCTGAATCTCCTGATTCAAAAAGACTCATCGTCCTCATCATTAAACGAGAGATTCTACCAGCACCGGAATGGTCGATACTCTCTTCATCAACAGTAGTTGAACCTGTCAGAATATAAAGCCCCTCTTTGCCTTGTTGATCAATATCAAACCGCACTGCATCCCATAGTTGTGGAGCCATTTGCCACTCATCGATAAGCCTGGGTTTTTCTCCAACTAAAAGAGCAGACGGTTGTAATTCAGCAGTTTGTAAATAAGTCTCTTTCTTGTCTGGATCCTGCATATATAATGCGCTCTTGGCCAGTTGTTTTGCAGTCGTGGTTTTGCCACACCATTTGGGTCCTGTTAACAAAACCGCCCCAAAGGCTTCCATTTCTTTGGTAAGTGCCTGGTCAATAATTCTTTTTAAATATTTGGACATCAATATCACCACCCTTATCATAGCTGCAAATTGTGTCCAAGTCAACACCTGCTGTGATAGTTGGCGACATTCTATTGTGTGAGTTGGCGAATTTTTACTGTGGTAGTTGGCATGTTTTCTTGGCGAACGTACGCTCGCCAAAAAAACTAACACCAACTGCCTTTCATTGAGATGATACAGAATTCATTTGAAGTAATAAAAACCAAGCAACATTCTTTATACGACCAGAGTATACTTCACCAGCTTACCCGCACCAACCTTTTTAATAATGCCTTTCTCTAGCATGTTACGTATTAGCAAAACAGCGGTCTGTTGTGAAATTTTGAGTGCTGACTCTACATCTTTCCGTTGAATAAATTCTTTCTGATCAAATAATCGTATCACTTGATTTTCTCTGTCGCTTAATAAATCGATGGGTTGAGAAGAGAAGGATGATAGTTGGCTGTTATTATTTGGAAGCGTAATTTTGAAAACATTATCTGTCACCTCAATTTTTGGTTTAACCACAGAATTTTCATATGCCCCCATTATTATTGGTATACCAGCACCATATACTTCAATCAGTTTCAATCGATAAAAAATATTCGCCAGGTTTTGGTTGCGAAGAACGGATATTCCGAGCAAAATATCATTGAGAGTGATGCCTTTCACCAAGCCACCAATCGTTGTTATTTCAAGGTGATCATCAAAAATGCTGATCAAGCTACTGCTACTGAAAGAATAATCACGATGGACAATCGCATTTAGAAGAGCTTCACGTATCGCTTCAGGCGGATAATCGCGATTATCGATGTGATCAAGTCCTCTGAATTCAGCTCTGGTTCGATTGAAGCGATCCAGGTAAGAAAATGCTTCTTCCAGCTGATGGAGCAAGGTACCTGAAAATTCGCGGCGTTCTTTGAAAACAGCTCTCTTCTCTCCTTAAAATATAGCTAATTTAATAGTGTGGGAACACTGGTCAGAAAGCAAGAGAGCAAGATTTGTGTACATCCCATCATTACCAATCAGCCCCATTGTCTTTTTGTGTGAATTCTCGAAAGCAATGTTTTTCTTTTTGAAATAAGAAGCTGTTTCATGAAATGTCAATTGTTGATAGAGAGAACGAGCAACTTCATAGCTATCACCACTGCTTTCTTTAATCATGTTCAAAATAGCGGTCTCGGTGGCAGGTACTGTCGAAGGTCC
>SWCB01000710.1_pt1 | contig 33656 bp, 36 predicted proteins | sample 4692901 | NCBI WGS metagenome assembly SWCB01 (sample SAMN10267276, study PRJNA491770) | bioreactor metagenome | isolation source: DHS bioreactor inoculated with subseafloor sediment | place: Japan: off Shimokita Peninsula | collected 2006-08 | reverse complement strand
AGTTAGACTGGACAATGGAAAAAATAATAATGTAGGTGATACAATCACTCTATTAAAGAATCGTTTTACCAATGGATTCCATATATATGAATGCAAGAGACCTCACGCAAGGCGAATCTAAAAAAGTAGCAGTTTTAAGTGGTTCTGGTATTGCTTATGAGCTACTTTTTCTAACAGATACTGGTTTTACCAAAAGTATCTTGGATGCTACCGTGCCGATAGTTAAGTTATTAAAAACTAAACAAGTACATGACTATGATTCACAACATCAGGGTAGTGAACATAAGGTAATGCTTCCATGCATTATTTTAAGCGACGGTCTTCGTGAGGAAACAAAGGTTTCGCTATATCGTGCAAATACCAGAGGTGATACACGCTTTTGGCCGGGACGATTTCGTGATTTCGCATCACCAGATCAAGTGTTCGCGATATTTATCGAAAATAGTAATATTGTACTTTTAAATTTATCGGATGATCAGCCACTTAATACAACAGATGCTTCTGATTTTTCTGAGATATTAGATCGTATTAACTTAGACTCAAATGAATTCACTGGTGCAGTAGACTTCGGCAAGGAAACTGAAGTTGAGGTTGAAGATTCTGTTAGTAGCGAAATAGATGAGCCGTCTCGATTTGAGGTTTCGAGTTATGGCTGGGATAGTGATGTAGAAGGGCTTGTTAAACGACTCAATCGCGGCGATATTAAATTACCAGGTTTTCAACGCGGTTTCGTGTGGAGCCTGCTTGAACAATCTAGGTTTATCGAGTCTTTGATTCTTGGTTTGCCTGTTCCAAATATCTTTCTTGCGCAAGACCGTAATTCCAAGACCCTAAATATTGTAGATGGGCAGCAACGGTTAAAAACACTTCAACGATATTTAGCTGGAGACTTTCCCATTTCTAACAGTAAGAAAATACATGAAGATTTACGTGGGTGTTATTATAACCATGAGGTAGCCAAAACCTCGAAATCAAAAGTTCTTGATGATGCCGATGAAAGGACTTTAAGCGATTCTATTTTACACAGCATAGTTATACGCCCAGACCCTTCTTCAGACAGTCCAGATTATGGTTATGAATACAATAATGCAGTGATACAAATATTCAGACGATTGAATACCAGCGGAAAAGCGTTGCAACCTCAAGAGGTTAGATCTTGTATTTTCTATGGACCATTTGATGATCTTCTTCATGATCTAAATAACGGTCAAGCATGGCGCAGCTTATTTGGTCCCGAACATGGTAGATACAAGGATGTTGAAACTATTTTGAGGTTTTTTGCCTTGCATGAAAGCTTCGAGGGTTATAAAGCGCCAATGCCTAGTTTTCTTGATAAGTATATGGAGCGAAATCGTAATATAGAAAGTGCTCGTATACTCGAAATGCGTGAGCGCTTTGAAACGATTACTAGCCTTCTTCTGCGCGCTAGTGGAGAATCACTATTTAAAACAGGTAGTACCCTTCTTCTATCAAAGTTCGACGCAGTAACTGTCGGGTTAGCGAAAGCCATTGATTCAGGAGTCACTTTTGAAGACGCTGAGATAAACTCTAAGATAGCTCAGTTACTTGCCGATAAGGAATATAAAGACTCTACTGCTGAATTCATTAATGATACCGGAAATGTGCTCAAAAGGGTTAACGCCGCAATCAGAATCTTTGAAGGGTAGAGTTATGGCTCGTAGTTCTCGGCACAGTGGTCATCATCGATATAAATCTAGAATTACTAGTTTGTTTGAGTCATTTGGTGAAGATAGTAATCCTGAATCGCAGGCACATAATGCTAAATACCTTGCAGTCCTTGTTTCTGGGTATTTAGAACAAGCTATCAAAGAGTTGTTACTACATTACGCATCTCAAGGAGCTAGCTCACATATATCAAGATATATAGAAGAAACTTGGCCTATATCTAGGAATATGAGTGCCGATAATATTAAAACTATTTTGCATCAATTTAACGTCATCTGGAGTGATGAGTTTTCAGTCTGGCTTGAAGACGGTGATAATAGAAAGAATAACATAAACTCAATAGTACGTTGGCGTAATAGCATTGCTCATGGGCAGGAGTCAAATACAACTGGTGTTACGCTTGTTTCTGTTCGTAATGCTTTTGTTACTGTTAAGGAGCTAGTTTCATTTATCGATTTAATGGTGAAACGATAGTGTTAAAGGAGGACAAGTCACACTACAGAGGAATATCCGATATTAGTGGCTGTAATAATGGCGAAAATCTGATGGTTTTCTTCTTTATCTTATGGGTTTGAGTAGTTCATGCATGGAGGACAATAGTGACTAAGGTGCCCAAAGTAGAAGTTTGGGTATTTATAGTTATGACTGCTTCTTATCCTTATTAGATATCGTTAAATATAGAGTGTGAAAGCACTAGTAGTGCATGATATTGGCGAATATCATTTTACTCACCACTCACTGTTTGAGTCAGTCTACTATACCTACCTTTAACTACTATCAGATGGTAGTTAAAGGCAGGTTATATACGACAATAGCAGAAGGCTAACTCAAACCTTATTCAATATTCTGGATCTGCTCGCGCATTTGCTCAATCAATACTTTTAATTCAACAGCAGATGCTGTGATTTCTGTGGTGATTGATTTTGATGCTAGCGTATTTGATTCGCGGTTGAATTCTTGCATCATAAAATCAAGACGACGGCCACATGCGCCACCTTTCTTCATGATTTTTTGGGTTTCTTTAACGTGCGAATCTAGGCGATCTAGCTCTTCAGCGACATCACTTTTTTGTGCCATCATGATCAGTTCTTGCTCAATACGACCTGCATCCAGCTCCACTTTTGCATCTTCAAAGCGGCTGGTTAGACGTTCACGTTGCCATTTTATAATTTCAGGCATTTGTGCGCGTACGTTGGTTGCTTCAGCAGTAATGGCATCAAGGCGTTGAACAATCAATTCCTTCATGTTTTCGCCTTCGCTTGCACGTGCGGCAATAAAGTCAGCAACTGCTTCATCAAAACCAATTAATAGATCTTTATTAATTGCATCTAAATCTTGTTCAGGGGCTTCCATTACACCAGGCCAGTTCAATACCTGGAAAGGACCAATATTGCCTTCACCAGCTGTGTCTTTTACCCACTTAGCGGCTTTGATGACTTGCTTGGCTAAATCTTCATTGATTGTAAGCTCGCTGCTTGCTGCTTGGTTTGCTTCAAAACGCAGGTTACATTCAACTTTACCGCGGGCTAGGCGCTTACGAAAACGCTCACGTAGTACTGGCTCTAAACTACGAAATTGCTCTGGCATGCGAAGGTACGTTTCTAGGTAACGTTGGTTAACTGAACGAATTTCCCAAACGGCAGTGCCCCAATCGCCTTTAACTTCGCGACGAGCATAAGCGGTCATGCTATGAATCATTGGCTGATGGCCCTTTATATAGATGGAATGTAACTACTTATTAAGTTTACTGCTATCGAGCAGGAAGCGTAATAGAAAGAATAGGCGCGTAGTTACAAGGTTACGGTGATTATACTCACCATTACTTATAAAAGAAATGAAGCGTAACGTGCACTTGATATTATGGGGTCGGTTCGCGGTCGGGTTTAACGTGCACTGCGAGTGAGAACTGGCTATAATCGCCGGTTAATGTAGCCCAGCGAAAGGTAAACCCCCGATGCGTCCAAGCGGAAGAAGCACTAGTCAAGTACGTCCTATTACGATCACTCGTAATTTCACAGCACATGCTGAAGGTTCAGTATTAGTCGAGTTCGGCGATACAAAAGTAATCTGTACAGCAAGTGTGGAAGAAAATGTACCTCGCTGGTTAAAAGGCAAAGGACAAGGTTGGGTTACTGCTGAATATGGCATGCTGCCACGCGCGACTCATACGCGTAACCGCCGTGAAGCATCAAGCGGCAAACAAGGCGGCCGTACGATGGAAATTCAACGCTTAATTGCACGTAGCCTTCGCGCTGCGGTTGATTTAGAAGCGTTGGGTGAACAAATGATTACCGTTGATTGTGATGTAATCCAAGCAGATGGTGGCACTCGTACTGCTTCTATTACCGGTGCAATGGTTGCTTTGGTTGATGCCGTCAACTCAATGATTGAGAAAGGCACTCTGAAAAAGAGCCCAATTAAAGGCATGGTTGCTGCTGTGTCGGTGGGTATCTATAAAGGCGAAGCCATTTGCGATCTTGAGTATCTTGAAGATTCAGCGGCTGAAACCGATATGAACGTGGTCATGACTGAAGAAGGTAAGATGATCGAGATTCAAGGGACAGCAGAAGGCGAGGCGTTTAGCCACGAAGAATTACTGGCCATGCTGGCTCTGGCGAAAGACGGCATTGCCGACATCGTCACAATGCAGAAACAGGCATTGGAAAGTTAATTATTAGGCGACTCGATTGAGTCGCTTTTTTTTGTCTGCATTTTGTTGAATGGTGTCCTTTTGACTACATTCGATAGATGTAGCGTGTAATACGTATCACCTATTTATCAATATTAAGGAATTACAATGAAAGCATATCAGCGTCAGTTCATCGAATTTGCCCTAGAAAAAGGTGTGTTGAAGTTTGGTGAGTTCACTCTGAAATCTGGCCGTATTAGCCCGTATTTTTTTAATGCTGGTTTGTTTAATACAGGTCGTGATTTAGCGCGCCTAGGCCGTTTTTACGCTGAAGCTTTGGTTGATGCGGGTATCGATTACGATGTGCTATTTGGCCCTGCGTATAAAGGTATTCCAATTGCGACAACAACAGCGGTTGCACTGGCTGATCACCACGATATCGATACGCCATATTGTTTCAACCGTAAAGAAGCAAAAACACACGGTGAAGGTGGTAGCTTAGTTGGTAGTGATCTTGAAGGTCGTATCATGTTGGTTGATGATGTGATTACGGCAGGCACTGCAATTCGCGAATCAATGGAAATTATTAAAGCGAATGGTGCTGATCTTGCGGGCGTGTTAGTGGCCATTGACCGTCAAGAGAAAGGCAAAGGCGAGCTATCTGCTATTCAAGAAGTTGAGCGTGATTTTGGTTGCGCAGTTATTTCTATTGTATCACTGGGTGATGTCGTGACGTATTTGTCTGAACAAGACGGCATGGATGAACACTTAGCAGCCGTGAAGTCGTACCGTGCTGAGTACGGTGTATAAGAATATAAGATACGAGAACCTAGATCCTAGGAAGAGCGTTTAAGTAAGAGACGCCTATGGATTTAGGCTCCAAAAAAAGCGAGAGGTATTAACCTTTCGCTTTTTTATCTCAAAAATCGAGTAACTAGGATCTCGTTACTCGTAATTGTTTCTAACCTAGCTGAGCACTTAATAGTTGCCAGTAGTTATCGAAGTTCTCGGTAGGTTTATATTTGAAGTTAGAACGCACATAGCGGTTCAAACTGCCTTCAACCTGACCAAGTAATTGTGCAGCAAGTACACTTTCATCAACCGGAAAGCCTTTCCCTTCTCGTAATTTTCGTTCACGTAATACCTGACGAATCTGGGTTTCAATGCGTTCAAATAGCTGATTAATACGCGATTGTAGACGGTCTTGTTCAAACATCAGAGCATGACCTGTCATGATGCGTGTTAAACCTGGGTTACGTTCTGCAAAGACAAGAATAAGCTGAAGCACCATGCGTAGACGGTTCATGGTATCTTTTTCATCATCAAGGATACGGTTGATACGGGTAGAAATTGAATCTTCAATAAACTCAATTAAGCCTTCAAACATACGGGCTTTACTCGGGAAGTGGCGGTACAGTGCCGCCTCTGAAACACCGACTTGTGCTGCCAGTTTTGCTGTTGTAATACGTTGGCTGCCCTGAGTTGATTCAAGCATTTGTGCTAATGCTTGAAGGATCTCTTCGCGGCGATTGTTTTTTTTGTTGCCAGCCATGAATAACCGTTCCTTTTCAAAAATGACTGCATATAGCTGCAGTTTGAAACCCGTCTATCTTAGCGATGCCGTTGCGTTGTGAAAAGCGCAAGCTGTCGATACTGATCTATTTATCGACAAAAAAAGCGTAAGCTTAAGGCTTACGCTTTATATTTGATCAATTTCGTTTAATTACTAGTCAGATTAAGGTGTTGCCAATACCACTTTGAGTGTGTGTATCTTTTGCTTTCTCTTAACGCTGACCAGAATGACCAAAACCACCGTCACCGCGTTCCGTTGCATCGAAATCAGTCACGATATTAAATTCTGCTTGTACTACCGGTACAAATACCAGTTGTGCGATACGATCGCCAGGTTCAATGGTGAATGTTGTTTGTCCACGGTTCCATACCGACACCATAAGCTGACCTTGGTAGTCAGAGTCAATCAGGCCCACTAAGTTCCCTAATACAATACCATGCTTATGACCGAGCCCTGAGCGAGGTAGAATCGTGGCTGCAAGGCTGTTATCGGCAATATGAATAGCCAAACCTGTTGGGACTAAATGGGTTTGACCGGGTTCGACAATTAATGCGTTATCTAAACAAGCACGCAAATCTAACCCTGCAGAACCGCTCGTGGCATAAGTGGGTAGTGGAAATTCGCTACCTACACGTGCGTCGAGAATTTTAAGATCAACCTTCTTCATGCTTATTCTCTTTGTAAAGTGCGACAATTTCTGTGATTAACTGTTGTCCCAGTGCATTTTTTGATGATAACGGCAGGGCTTTATTGCCGTTTGGCCAGAATAAGTGCAGTGCATTATGGTCACTGTTAAACCCTTGCCCTGACTGGGATACATCATTGGCGCAGATTAAATCTAAATGCTTGCGAGCCAGTTTGCTGCGGGCATATTGTTCTACGTCTTGTGTTTCTGCGGCAAATCCTACAGTAAAGGGACGTTGCACTGACAGAGCGGCAACGTTTGCGACGATATCAGGGTTTTTCACCAGCCTCAGTACCATCTCGTCTTCATCTGATTTTTTCTTCATCTTGTGCTCTGCAACAGCTGCCGGACGGAAATCAGCCACCGCGGCGCAGGCAATGAAAATGTCGTGCTCAGTCGCCTGCGCGATTGCTGCCTGATGCATCTGTTCAGCACTTGCCACATCAATGCGGTTCACCCCTGCTGGCGTTGCAAGGCTCACAGGACCACTGATGAGTGTGACGTTTGCCCCGCGTTTAGCGGCGGCTTCAGCAATCGCGAACCCCATTTTTCCAGAACTACGATTGGTAAGGTAGCGAACAGGATCAATGGCTTCTTGGGTCGGACCGGCAGTAATAACAACACTGAGGTTGGTCAGATCGGCGGGTTGAAAGAAATCTTCCGCTAAATGTACTAATTGCATTGGCTCTAACATACGACCCGGCCCTACATCGCCACAAGCTTGCTCACCACTGGCTGGGCCCCAAACATGGAAGCCACGGCGTTGCAGTGTCGCAATGTTTTCTTGTGTCGCGACATTAAGGTACATCTGTTGATTCATTGCGGGTGATACGGCAATGGGGGAGTCTGTTGCCAAGCATAATGTACTGAGTAGGTCATTCCCCATGCCCGCACTGATTCGGGCGATAAGATCAGCGGTGGCAGGAGCTAATAAAATTAAGTCAGCCCATTTTGCGAGCTCGATATGCCCCATCGACATTTCAGCAGCAGGATCTAATAAGCTGTCTGATACGGGCCTACCAGACACGGCCTGCATTGTTAGTGGTGTAATGAATTCTTTTGCCGCTTTGGTCATTACTATCTGTACTTCGGCGCCGCGCTCGATTAAGCGACGTGTCAAATCTGCACATTTATAAGCGGCAATACCGCCGCTAATACCAAGAAGTATTCTCTTTCCTGCCAGTGTTTGCATTGTTTTACCCAAATCCATATTGCGTCTAAATCAACGCGATCCAAACCTAAAAACCTTGCCTTAATACCAAATACGATATCACTAAAGGGCTATGGATTCATCGGGAACACGTTTCTAACCATTAGTGTGAAGGCATAGGGAAAGGGTGCTGCCCATAATGTAAGCCTCGATAGAAAGTGCGAAGGCATTCCCATAACCAACAAGATAAATTGAACAAGCAGAGAAAACCCCCTCATTTTAAAGGGCAACCATAAAGGGGAATGTATGTCATTAAAGCTATTACCTGAAGAATCTCGTCCACGGGAAAAGCTGCTAACACGTGGTGCAAAAGCATTATCCGATGCGGAATTATTAGCGATATTTTTACGAACTGGCATTAAAGGGATGAATGCGGTTGAGCTTGCAACCCACTTATTGGCAGAGTTTGGCTCGCTTAGGGCGTTATTTGCCGCCGATCAAACACTATTTTGTTTGCATAAAGGGTTGGGGCCAGCCAAATATGCTCAACTGCAAGCCATAATAGAAATGAGCCAGCGGCATTTGGAAGAAACATTAAAGGAAGGAGATGTGCTGACCAGCCCCCAGCATACTCGACATTATTTGAGCCAATTATTACGCGATCGGCAACGTGAAGTTTTTTATGTTTTGTTTCTTGATAATCAACATCGGGTGATTGCTGGAGAAGTTTTATTTGAGGGAACAATAAATTCTGCAGCGGTTTATCCAAGAGAAATTGTAAAAAGATCGTTGGAATTTAATGCAGCCGCTCTTATTTTAGCGCATAATCACCCGTCAGGCGTAGCTGAACCTAGTCAGTCAGACCTCCGAATTACACGAACAATCAGCGATGCGCTGGCTTTAGTCGATATTCGTGTACTAGATCATTTTATTGTAGGTGATGGAGATATTGTCTCTTTTTCCGAACAAGGTTGGCTATAAAATAAGCTAATTTTGATAAAAAAGATGAGAAAGGGTCGCTCGGGACTTGAGCAACTGGTTTTGACTTAGTATAATGCGCGACCTTTGATAGCTATGATTATATGCGAAAAGCTTTTTCGCATTGAATTAATCATAGTAGATATCGAGCTGAAACGATTTGGAGAAGACAGTAATGTCCCGAGTATGCCAAGTAACTGGCAAGCGTCCTGTAACGGGTAACAACCGTTCACACGCACGTAATGCCACCAAGCGTCGTTTTCTGCCGAACCTGCAAACTCATCGTTTCTGGGTAGAAAGCGAAAAACGCTTCGTTAAACTACGTCTTACCGCTAAAGGTATGCGTATCATCGACAAGAAAGGTATTGATATCGTTCTTGCAGAGATGCGTGTCCGCGGCGAGAACGTTTAAGAGGAATTTGAACAATGGCTAAAGGCATTCGTGAGAAGATCCGTCTAGTATCATCAGCTGGTACAGGCCACTTCTACACTACAGATAAGAACAAGCGTAACATGCCAGGCAAATTTGAGATCAAGAAATTTGATCCAGTAGTTCGCCAGCACGTTATGTACAAAGAAGCTAAAATCAAGTAATTGATTTGTAGTACTTTGATAAAAACCCAGTTTAGACTGGGTTTTTTTATACCTAAAATTTGCCGCCAATATTATACCAACCTAAATAAGTACCTGTTCATTCTTGCTGGTTAAAATCGATAATAACAGCGTTAGAAATTTTATAATTAGAACCACTAGTTACTTCAATTTCTTCCTTGTTCTTACCGATTTTTCTTGCGCAAATTTATGACCATTTACTTATCCAGATTGGTATTACCTACCAATATTATTTATTTCCTCGCGAAATTGACCTTATTCCTTTAGTGTTATGATTTAAGTTATTACGACAAGACATACGCAAGGAAAAGCCCAATGAGATTGTCACGACGTGGCTGGAATAATGTCATCATAGTCGCGGTTGTTATCTTCATTGCTACGATACAGCTGCCCGATCTAATTAAAGCCCGCTTAGCGTCGTCTGATGAAGCGTCACCTGATGAAATAGTGTCGCCCATTTTGCATTCTTTATTACCCGCTAAAGCGACTATTTCTCAGTTAGTCTTACCTCATCATCAAATTATGAAGAAAGAGGGTATTTGGATATCAGAGCCGAGTATCAATACAGAGCCTCAAATATGGATTGATCATTGGGAATCTATTGCTGGTACGCCAGTGAATGATGACATGATGGTGAAGTTAAAAAGCCAGCTCACATCACCCCGTACGGTTGAAATCTGGTTGCAATCAGCAGAAGAGCCGATACGGGTGACGGTATATCAACAGCCGCAGTTCTGGTTGTTAAAGAGTTGGCAGGGTAGTTGGATCGCTATATCTGTAGAGGAAGCTTATCTTTTTCCTCTTTAATGCGATGTCAATGTTCATGAAGGTGCCAGCCTCCGCTCACAATAGACGAGAGACATAATGCCTGAATTACCCGAAGTTGAAGTAAGCCGTATGGGGATCACTCCGCATGTGGTTGGTCAAATCGTGACTAAAATTATTGTCCGGAACCCTAAATTACGCTGGCCTATCCCTGAGGAAATTCAGCAAATAGAAGGGCAGGTGATTCGAACGGTGACTCGTCGAGCTAAATATTTACTGTTACATACCGATGTGGGGTATGCCATCGTGCACCTAGGTATGTCGGGGAGTTTGCGAATTTTACCTGTCTCTATTCCGCCAGAAAAGCATGACCATGTTGATTTAGTGCTATCGAGTGGTGAGGTGCTGCGTTATAACGATCCTCGTCGCTTTGGGGCGTGGTTATGGGAATTGCCTGACCTAGACCATAAAGTATTGAGTCAACTCGGCCCTGAGCCGCTTAGCGATGATTTTACCGCTAAATACTTACAAGATAGGGCGAAAGGTAAACGCACGGCAATAAAACAGTTCATCATGGACAATAAAGTAGTGGTGGGAGTCGGGAATATTTACGCGAATGAGTCGCTATTTAGTGCAGGTATTCATCCGAAACGCGCTGCGGGTGAAATATCGGCCGAAAAAATCGCGTTGTTTGTCGATGAAATCAAATCGGTACTCGCGTTTGCGATCGAGCAAGGCGGAACAACGTTGAAAGACTTCAAAAATGCAGACGGCAAACCAGGTTACTTTGCTCAAGAGCTGCAAGTCTACGGTAAAGGCGGAAAGCCCTGCCCACGCTGTGATAATCCGTTGAGTGAAATGAAGATTGGTCAGCGAGCCAGTGTGTTTTGCAGTGAGTGCCAGAAGTAGGCTCAATTAGGTTTAACCTGGGCCTCAACATTATTGATGGTATTTATCGGTAGATGCCATACCGTACCAGTACGTGCAGTGCTATGATCCACTTATTGTTGAATTTGTAACAGTTAGATTTCTGTTTGGGTAAGAAGCGTTTATATGAAATATTTAGTAACTGGTGCGGCTGGTTTTATTGGTAGTGCTGTCTCTGAGCGCCTTTGCGCCCAAGGTCATGAAGTCATTGGTATTGATAACCTGAATGATTATTACGATGTCTCATTAAAACACGCACGTCTTGATCGTGCGGAGCATGACAAATTTACATTCGTAGAATTAGATCTAGCCGATCGGGATGGTATGGCCGTGTTATTTGCTGAACAGCAATTTGACCGTGTTATTCATTTAGCGGCGCAAGCTGGCGTGCGTTATTCAATTGATAACCCAATGGCTTATGCTGATAGTAACCTTGTTGGGCACCTCGCGATTCTTGAAGGTTGCCGTCATAACAAGGTAAAGCACTTGGTGTATGCTTCATCAAGTTCGGTTTATGGTTTGAACCAAAAAATGCCATTCAATACTAGTGATAGCGTCGATCATCCGATTTCTCTCTATGCTGCGACAAAAAAATCGAATGAACTGATGGCACACACGTATTCACATTTATACGATGTTCCAACCACTGGGCTACGTTTCTTTACCGTCTATGGTCCGTGGGGACGTCCAGATATGGCGCTGTTTAAGTTCACTAAAGCGATTGTAGATGGTGAGCAAATAGATGTGTACAACAACGGTGATATGCGCCGTGATTTCACCTATATCGATGATATCGTTGAAGGTGTGATGCGTATTCAAGATGTGATCCCACAGAAGAACCCTGACTGGACCGTTGAAGCTGGCTCGCCAGCAACAAGTTCTGCACCTTATAAAGTGTATAACATTGGTCATGGTAGCCCTGTAAAGCTCATGGATTATATTGAAGCGCTTGAAGAGGCACTAGGTATTGAAGCGAAGAAAAACTTCATGCCAATGCAGCCTGGAGATGTATACGCGACCTATGCTGATACTGAAGACCTATTTAAGGCGATCAATTATCAGCCTGCAGTGAAAGTGAAAGAGGGCGTGAAAGCGTTCGTTGATTGGTATCGCGCATTCTATAAATGCTAATCAGTTAATTATATGCAGATACAAAAAAGGAGCCTTGGGCTCCTTTTTTAATTGGGGTCATTTTGAATTACTTAGTATGTAACTTCGCATTAAGTGCACCGGTAATTCGCAAATCAACAAACTGACTAACATCGCCTTTATGTAACGCGACTTCTTTAACGATGGTTGACGAAATAAACGAATTTTCTTCTGAAGGCGTTAAAAAGACGGTTTCTAGCTCTGGCATTAAACGGCGGTTCATATTGGCGAGCTGGAATTCATATTCAAAGTCAGATACTGCACGTAGCCCACGCACCAATATATTTGCATTCGATTCTTTCGCAAAATCAACGAGTAGACCCGAGAAGCCAACAATTTCGACATTTGGTAAGTGTTTGGTGATGGCCTGCGTTAGCGCAACACGTTCTGGCAAATCAAATAAGGGCTTCTTACTAGGGCTTGCAGCAATACCAACAACAACATGGTCGAACATTGCAGCAGCACGCTCAATCAAATCGAGGTGACCATTAGTGATTGGATCAAAGGTACCAGGGTAAATTACACGTGTTGTCATTTTCATCTTCCAGTTAATAAAGTGTGTTAACGTTGGTTTGCAGTCGAGAGTATGCCTGCTAGGATATTTTTAACGTGCTCGACACTAATGTCTTGCATTAAATCCGTTCCCTTTACGCGAGTACCCCAAGGTAAGTCATGAATAGGTTTACCTTGTTGTTCTTCAACATGTTGTTCGTAAACGCTCGCGACAATATCAAGACTATTATAAGGTCCCGTTCTTTTAGGGTTACTGTGAGCATATAGACCGATCACTGGCGTACCCTGCGTCGTAGCAAGGTGTGCAGGGCCTGTATCCGGTGCCAAAACAACGTCAGCCTGACCTAATAGCGCCGTTAATTGTTTTAGGTTTGTTTGGCCAATTAGGTTTACGACGGGATGTTGGCAATGTTGCTCAATGTTTTTGCCTAGATTTATTTCTCTAGGGGCAGGAGAGCCGCACAACAGCACTTGCATCCCTTGCTGGTTGGCATAGTCTGCGATTTCGGCGTAGCGTTCTGTAAGCCAATTACGCTCATCTTTACTTGCGGCAGGAGAAATGAGTAAGGTCTTTTTATCTGCCGTATAATGTTTGGCAAATTGAATATCTTCACCTGTAAGAGGGATATTCCAACTTGGTGTGGTAAACGGCACACCAATATAACGTGCAAAATCGGCAAAGTTATCTAAAACATGAAATGAGTCAGTATTAGGAAGATGCTTATTGGTGAAAAGCCATTGGCCTTCTTTTGTACGATTACGGCTAAAACCGACACGGTACTTCGCTTTTATACCTAAAGATAATGCACTAGCGCGTATCGCAGCTTGCATATGCAGTAATGCATCGAACTTTTGTCCTTTTAATGCACTCCATACTGCCTGCATGCCTTTTAACCCCGCTTTCTTATCGAAGGTAACAACATTGATGCCGGGTAAATTACCAATGAGTTGAGTTTCTATTTTTCCAGTGACCCATGTGATGTCCGTGTCTGGCCAGTGCTGTTGGATGGCTTGCACAACAGCAATAGCATGGCAAACATCTCCGATCGCAGATAGTCGTAGAATACATAGCGATTTTGGAGGAGAAGAAAATAGTGCCATGGCTGATACTCAAGAATAAATTGAAGAAGTAATTATGCAGTTCATTCAGGGGATTGTAAAATGATGGCGCCTAATCTATCAGGAGTTTCACCGTGGAAGAATTGTGTTTTGATAACCAGCGCATTTGGTTTGATCCGAACTTATTACAAGAAGACCCGAAAGCATGTTTTGATGCATCTTTTTGGCAGCAGCAAGGAAAAGTGATTGGGTCAGCGCAAGGGCGCGGTACAACGTGGTTTGTTCAAGGTGAGACGTTACCGATGGCATTGCGGCATTATCGCCGTGGTGGGTTATTCGGTAAATTGGTTGAAGATGCCTATGTGTTCACGGGGTGGGAGAAAACCCGCTGTGCTGAAGAGGTGGCGTTACTGTCGACACTTGCCGCTGGGGGGGTGAATGTGCCTCGCCCAGTAGCTGCACGAGCAACACGTCATGGTCTGGTATATCGAGCCGATTTACTGGTCGAAAAGATTGATAGTGCTAAGGATTTAGTGGCTTTGTTACAACAAGCAATGCTACCTGATCATGTGTGGTGTGCCATTGGGCGCACGGTTCGTAAGATGCATGATTTACAGGTGTGCCATACCGATCTTAACGCGCATAATATTTTAGTGGATAGCCGTGAATTGGTGTGGCTGATTGATTTTGATAAATGCTATACGGAAGAGGGCGAAGCGTGGAAGTCGAAGAATTTGTCACGCTTATATCGCTCTTTCATCAAAGAGCAAGGCAAGCGTAACATTCATTTCTCTGCCGCAAGCTGGCAAGTGCTGTGTCAGGGTTATGAGATGTGTGAGCCTGATAGCTGAGCCACAACAGCAGACACTGTTTTATTTACAGCGCCTTGGTTTTGTTTGACCACGGTCAAGGCTGCTTTCCCCATTGCCGCTTTTTGCTCGGGGTGAGCGAATAACTGAATAAGCTGCTGCGCTAGCATTTGGCTATCATCACATACCCACACCGCATCCGCTTGGCGAAGTTGCTCCGTTATGTCGGTAAAATTGTAATAACTTGGCCCGGTAATGGCGGGTTTACTTAACGCCGCTGGCTCCAACAAATTGTGCCCCCCTACAGCGTTGCCGATCAAGCTTCCGCCCATAAATGTAATGTCGGCAGCCCCCAACATAATGAGCATCTCTCCCATCGTATCAGCCAAATACACCTGTGTGCCTGCGGTGATAGGTTGAGTTTGTGTACGACGAACACACTCAAAGCTGGCTTGGATACACAGCTGTTCCACGTCGTTAAAACGTTCGGGGTGGCGAGGTACCAAGATCAGTAGGCTATCTGGTTTGGTATTGAGTACTGCTTGAAAGGCCGCTAAAACGTGTTCATCTTCCCCTTTGTGGGTGCTGGCAGCAACCCACACTGGTCGCTGAATACCAATCGTTTCTCGTAAAGTATTGGCTTGTTGCACGATGGTATCAGCGATCTCAATGTCGTACTTTATCGAGCCCGTCACGGAGATGCGTTTGGCTGGCAGCCCTAATTGTTTGAAGCGCTCTGCATCATCGGAGTGAAGACATAGTACATGGTCGAGGTTTTTAGCTAGCAAGTTAAACACAGATTGGAATTGTTGATAACGAGCAGCTGAGCGGGCTGATAAGCGGGCGTTCATTACCATTACTGGTATCTTGTTATTATGTACTGTCGCGAGGGTGTTGGGCCACAGCTCAGTCTCCATGATTAACATGACTGAGGGTTGAATGTTTTTTAGAAAGCCTCGTACACACCATGCGAAATCTAACGGCATGTAACGGTGTTCTACCAAGTCCCCTAATTTTGAAACTTGTTCTGCACCTGTGCTGGTGGTCGTGGTGACCACGATCGTTGTCTCTGGATATTGTTTTTTCAATGCTTTAATCACAGGTACGACAGCAATTGATTCTCCTACGGAGACCGCATGAATCCAAATTGGTGGTTGAACCGTTTGGGTTGTTAATGGTGGAGTAAAGCCAAAGTGTTCTTTCCAGCGAGAGCCAAATGAAGGCTTTCCTTCTTTTTTTTTGTATAAACCAAAAAGAAGAAATGGCGAAGCCAAGGTAAGTAATAAGGTATATAAGCAACGAATGAACACACGATTACCTAAGCGTGATGAGTAGGAATAGATGATTGTAAACGAGAACCTTAAATTACTGATAGTCTATTGTTGAAGGTGTGATCACCTTGATAAGGTTTTTTCTGATAACTGGCTAGTAATGCGCTAAAATTGTGTACTGAAAGTTTTTTTGTTAGGGTTTTAAGGAATGCAATCATCCACAGCAGTTGGTTCGGCTGACGGCGGAATATATCGATTTCTGCTTTATGTCGAGCAAAATTACTCTTTTGCTATCCTTCGTCCTCTTCAAGCTGCTGCTATCGCTGCTGGTCATCAAGTGCAATGGTTATTGGTGGGTGATGATGTATCGGCATCTTTTTTGGCTCCGAATGAAACACGCTGTGCATCAGTGAAAGCGGCGGTTGATTACCAACCACATGCGGTCTTTGTTCCTGGTGATCGCGTACCTTCTTTCATTCCCGGATTAAAAGTTGAAGTCTTTCATGGGTTAAATGAAAGTAAGCGGGGTAATGAATACCCAGAGCGCGGCATGTTTGATCTGTTTTGTACTGAAGGCCATGGGCGTACCAAGATGCTGCAACCTCTCGCCGAAGAACGTGGTTATTTTCAGGTGAAAGAAACGGGATGGATAAAGCTCGATAATTTATTTAATTTTAAGCAATCCCAGTCATTCCCACGCCCTCAGATTCTGTTTGCTTCCACATTTACCCCGAGCTTGTCGTGTGCCGCCTCTGTGTATGATGAAATTAAAGCTCTCAGCCAAGATAAACGCTGGCACTGGCTTGTGACGTTACATCCCAAAATCGACCCGCAAACAGCGGAGAAATACCGTCAGTTAGAGAGTGAGAATCTTACTTTTTTTGATAACGATAAAGTGATTGAATTATTACATCGTGCAGATGTAATGGTGTGTGATAACTCTTCAATTTTTCAAGAATTCTTATTGCTAAATAAGCCTGTAGTGACAGTGAATAACCGTGAACCACAAGCGTGTTTTATCAATATTACAACACCGGATGCATTAGCTGATGCTATAGAGCAAGCATTAGCGCCTAGTGATGAACTACTATCTGCGATTAAACAATATGGGCCTAATATTACGCCTTATTTAGATGGGCAATCTTCGCAACGTGTTTTAGCGGCAGTGACTGAGATGTTAGCGGCAGATTGGCAAAATACAAAACCAGCAAATCTGTTTCGTAATTTAAAAATGCGCAAAAAAATGCATTACTGGAAGTGGTAGACACAATGAGAAAGCACACTTTATCCATCATCTTGATTACCAAAAATGAAGCTGACCGTGATTTAACTGCATGATTACTTGCATCATTCTGAGGTAGGGTTAAGTGTAGATTACTCACGGTAATTTTAAAATTTAGGTGTACTAAACGTTGGGCTATTGAGGTATAGATTATGGCATTCTGGCATCGTGAAATGAAAGAGTATTTGAGAGTATTTAAATGTCGGTTTAAGCGGAGAGTACACTTAACGTCGGAAGAAATTCAAGGTGCCCAGCTAGCGTTATCGTTATTATCGGAGCCAGTTATTTCTGACGGGGAAAATAAAGTTGTTTGGATGTTCTGGGACTCTGGGCTAGAGAGTGCTCCGGATCTTGTTAAGCTAAGTTATCAAACATGGGTTAAGTATAATCCTGATTATCAAGTTATTTTACTTGATAATCATAATATTCAATCCTACCTTGGGTTTGACTTTTTTGCTGTATTTAACGCAGTAACTATCGATCTTGGTTCCGCTGGAAAAAGTGATTTATTAAGACTGTATTTACTCAGTCGTTTTGGTGGGGTGTGGGCTGATGCAACAACATTTTGTAAAAGGTCATTAACTGAATGGTTAGATATATCATCAACGGGATTTTTTTGTTTTCGGGAAAAATCATCAGATGATCGGCAACTAGTCTCTTGGTTTATAGCTGCACATAAAGGCCACCCAATTATTCAAGATTTGTTACAAGAGAGTCTTTGTTATTTGACTAAGAAGCGAGATGTAAATCTCGATGTGAGAGGGTTGAAATCTACTCGTTTGTTAGCGAAAAATACAGGTTTGATCCACTACAGTAATAGTGGGCTCCCTTTATTATCGTTTTTAGAAAAAAAATACTGTACGCCTTATTTTTGGATGTTTTATTTATTTAATGAGGTGGTAAAGAAAGAGCAGCATCAAAATGTTTGGCAAACAATTACCGAAATGGATAATCATTATGCTGAGCTTGATGATGATTTCTCAATTTTTTGTGAAAGTGTTGTTTCTAAGCAAACATACCGAAGTAAATATATTACTCAAGCATTATATCAACAACGAAACAAGCATATAGTTGAGTATCTTAAATAGAAGTATAGGAGTCGGTTGATAGTGAGAAAGCATTCGTTGTCGGTCATATTAATTACAAAAAATGAAGCGGACCGTGTGGTAGCGTGTTTACAGTCAGTGGCTACTATTGCTGATGAAATTATCGTGCTGGATAGCGGTTCTACGGATGAAACAGTGACGATCTGCCAAGAATATACCGACAATGTATCGATTACTGATTGGCCAGGGTTTGGTAAGCAAAAACAGCGTGCGCTGGATAAAGCCACATGTGATTGGGTGCTATCGATAGATGCCGATGAAGCACTAGATGCTGATATGCAGCAGGCGCTAGTGGCACTTCTTGATCAGGACGTAATTGAACCGACGGCTTACAAATTGCCTTGGGGGGTTACTCTCTATGGTAAAACCTTGAAATATGGTCGCAGCGCACGTTCAGTTTTGCGTTTATTCAAGCGTGAGGGCTCACGTTATACCCTAGATGAAGTACATGAAACGGTAATTCCGGTTGAAGGTAGTACCGGATCTCTTTCGGGGTTATTACTGCATTATACGCATCGTGATTATGGGCATGGTTTAGATAAGTCTTCGCAATATGCTTGGTTAGGGGCTCAAAAATATTACCGTAAAGGTAAGCGTTCGCATGGGTTGGGGTTAGCTTTGCTAAGGGCTATTTGGACGTTTTTCCATATATACATTTTACGCCGTGGCTTCATGGATGGCAGCGTAGGTTTCATCATGGCGATGACCTACGCCCAAGTGAACTTCAATAAGTATGTGGGGTTGTGGTTGTTGGAAAAAGGGCGTAGTTAAGCACTACTGCGATAGCACTTGTCACAATAAGGTTATCGCAGTTTCTTGCATTTATTTTGTAGAAAGAAAAGCCCTTGTGTACATAGATTGAAGGTGATATTTCGTATTTTATAACCGATACACATGAGTCGAGTGGAAAGGCTCTTTTTTTGCTTTCTTTTTCGTTTACCTATGATCGATATGTCATTACCTACAGTGACATGAAATGGTTCAAGACTGTATATGGGTTGTTGATGCATCCAAACATTACGTATGAAAACGTCGACAGGTAAGATTATTTTTTTACTGTTGTTTAACAGTTTTTTTGCGGCTATCGGAGATATCGCATAGCAAGTCGCGCATTGAGGGACTTTAATATAATTGAAAAGGGTCATTCCGTTGGTTGACTTAACTTTATATTGAGGCTTTTTGTTGCCATCTTCTAAGCGAATGAAATGATAATCATCAATAAGTTTCTCACATTCGTCGAGTGCTTGAATAGCCCCCTCTTTTAGGCGAAAGTCGTCTTCAAAAATAATGATAGGTTCATTGAGTTCAATGCATTTTTTCCATGCTAGCATGTGACTCGCGTAACACCCTAGCTCACCCAGCACGGCTTTACGCCCATAGTTATAGATGAACTCTTTTTCATTGTATTGAGCAAGTAGAGTGGGATCTTTTTTTCGACCATCAATACCATCTATAAATTCAAAATCTAACTGGTATTCATTCAGTAACGACGAAATATTCTTTCGTCGCTCGGTGCTATCCAATAGGCTTAATACAAAGATTCTCATGCTAATCCCTTGAAAATTAATTCATTAAGCTAATTGTTAGCTAGCAAAGTTGAAAAGAAAATAATATGTTTTTCAACAGTTTGTATTGCATTGAATTCTTTATTGAGTTTTTCCTTTGCCGCAAGGCTGAATGTGTGAATTTTATCTTTATCGTTGATCAGTTTATTCATTGCTTCGGCAAAGGTTGTCGCATTCCCTGTTGGAACGACGTAACCGGAGACGCCGTCATCGACGAGTTCAGGGGACCCCCCTGTTGTAGTAACCACTGATGTTGTGCCATTTGCCATAGCTTCAATGATTGTGCGAGGAAGCCCTTCACCGCTAATTGACGGTTGCACCTGAAAATCGGCCATGGCCATGATTGATGGCACGTCTTGACGGTGACCGACAACATGAATACGCGAAGACATCGGGCTTTGTTTTATTTGATCTAAGTGGGGTTCAAAACCACTGCCAACTAATAACAAATGAAAATTCGGGTTATTAATATGGTGGGTAGCTTCAATCAGAATGGATATGCCTTTGCTTGGACGAACATGAGCGGCACATACCGCAACGATGCTATCTTCACTTAAACCGAAGGTTTCACGTTTAGTCGGTTCGACTTTGTACCAATCAAGTTGGTGACCCTTGTATATCGTGGTTACGTTTTCCTTATGCTGCCACACACGCTTGCGTACATCGTCGCGAACAGCGTTGGATACACAGACGATACCACTGACTTTTGGGTGAAGGTGGGTTAAGTAGGCGCTTGGGTCATGACGGTATAACCCTCCTGTTGTGCCACGGTAGGTGACCATTTTTGCTCTTGTACCTATACAGGCAAAAGCGGCATTTGGGATGGTTTTTGAGTTGAAGCCATAGCAAATATCATAATCCCCGTCTTTCAGTTCGTGGTGGATTGTTTTGATCGTCTTAAGGCAAATTTTCTTTGTTGGATAGCAATCAATGACCTTTACCCCATTATCTCGAAAGCGCGCGACATAATCTGCGTCACCTTGGGTCACGACGGTGACTTGATGACCTTGCTTGACCATTTCGATGAACATCTCTGCCTCAGGGCGAACGCTGTTCCAGGCGTGTTTGTAAGAGCTGGCAATGAGTATTTTCATCTAATTACTTCACTTTATGGTTCATTTTATATTTGAAATTATGGGTTTCGCGACGCAGTAGTTCTTTAACGCTGAACCATTCTCGCTTTAAACGTGCGAATAGTTTACGAGGTGGTTTTTTACCATATCCTATATCTGAATCAAAAATAGGGTCATTGGTTAGGCAGGCGGGAATGGTACCAAAACATTCAACTTTGTTTACCCAAAAACGGTCCATGTAAATATCTACTGCCATGTACCAACGCTGAGAATGTTGAAGTAGCTTCTTCGCACCGTTAGGTGTTAAAAAATAACCTGTTGCACTCATGTGTCCTTTGTTGAATTTACAAATGGATGTCGAGCTAAGTTGTTGTTCTACCTCAGAGCAATAGTTTTTTCTTTTATTAGAAAAGAGGCGAATGCATTCATATTTTTTATCTAGTGTAGATGTTTTTTCGATGAACTCTAGGAATGGTTCTGAGTGTATTAGGGCATCATCTTCTATGATGATAAGAGGGTGATCGAGATCTACACATTTTTGCCACATAAGGTAGTGACTGGCGTAGCAACCTATCTGACCTTTACTGAGTGATTTTTCTCTGTATTTTTTACTCAACTGGTCGTCATACATACTAAACAGAGGGTGCTGTTCAGTATGACCATTAATCGCAGAAAAAAAGTGAGGTTGTAAGCCAAGCTTGGTGAGTTGGGCTTGGATATTATTTTTTCTGTCGAGCGAAGACGCTAAATTAATTACATAAATATCGCAGCTCATTCTACAAACTCTTCTCTTTGTCGTTGTAGTTTATCAAACCACAAATGAGTAATAAATACATTGATAATGTCTGTCCATGGTTGAATGGCACATCAGTCAATGCAGCTATGGCAAACAAGCTAACGATGCCAATTATTTTGTATTTTCTATTCGTGGAAACGTATTTTACTTGTGTTATTGGAACAATAATCAATACTAAAAAGAACAATAAACCGACCCCCCCATTTTTAATTAACTTGTCTAAGTATTGATTATGGTAATGTGCGGGCTTGGAGTTGAAGAGTTTTTTTGAAATAAAGCCTAGCTTGTAAAGTTCATCGAATCGTAAAGCATGTTTATCCCCTAAACCTAAGATGTAGTTATCTTGTAGCATATCAGGTGCCAGTTTCCACATTTGAAAACGTAAACCGATAGAGGTATTTAAGTTACCAGATGTGATTGCATTTACTTCTGCTTGTGTTTGTACAATGCGTTGCTCTATTTGTGGTTTTGCTATAAAGGCGATACTTAGAAACGCGATAAGCCCAATAGTGGCATACTTCCAGTTGATGCCTTTATTTTTGACTTTGAGCAAAAGAATGATGGCCGCGGCGATGGTAAAACCCAGCCAAATCCCCCGTGTTTCTGTGAGTATGATGGCTGTGAGGCTAAACATGAGTGCTAAGGCTGCTTGTAATTTCACGCTTAATGATGCCGTTCTTGATAACTGCGCAATAGCCAAGATCCCGAATGTGGCACACATGGTTGCAAAGGGAATAGCATTGATAGGCCAGGAACCTCTCCCTATATTAAGATATAAATTATAGTAACACGCATATGCTAAGCAGAGAGATGATGCTAAGAGTGTTAACCCTAATAAGATTCTTTGAGTTAGCAGCTCTCTCGGGAAGCAAATTAAAAATAAGGATGCACCAATCAAGGCACGAATTTCTCGCGAGCTACCGCCGTGGTAATAGTAAGAAAATACTGCATACCCAGAAATCACTAACAGCACCCATAAGGTTTTGTCATTTTTAAGATTTTCTTTAATCGGAGCCAGTCCGCGATGGATTAGAGTGGCGGCAATGGCGATGATCATCATGACGATCATAGTTTTGTCGCTATTACGCAGTACTAACAAGCCGGTCGAAAGCCAGATATAGGGCAACAACATCAGTAGTTTAAAAATATTTTCTTTATTCATATTAGTTATTGCTCTGATATGGATTCGTCCCGCCCTCAGGGCGAGTTTTTAATAAACGCAAAATCCACATATATTGTTCTGGACGTTCCGTAACGTATTGTTCAATGCATTGATTCATCATACGAGCATCGCTCTCTTCACTACCTGTAGGGAATGGTAGTGCAGGGTAAAAATCGAGTTCGTATTTTCCGGTCTCACTGTTGTACATAGAAAACAGAGGGACAATCTTGGCACGGCTCAGTTTTGACAAACGCCCTAAGCCAGCCATTGTGGCTTTAGTCGTGCTAAAGAAATCAACAAATACACTGTGTTCTGGGCCTAAATCTTCGTCGGGCAGGTAATAACCTAGGTAGCCTTCGCGAATAGATTTAATGAAAGGTTTGATACCACCATCACGTTCATAGATTCGGCCACCGTATTGCACTCGCTGTTTGTGCATTAACCAATCGGATACCTGGTTTTTTTGTTTCTTGGCCATCGCTGAAACAGGAAGTCCACGAGACGCAAGCAGTACAGCGGGAATATCAATAGCCCAAGTGTGAGGAACCAATAAAATGACACTTTGGTTTTGCTCTGTCAGTGATGTTAAATGTTCTTCGCCACGAACCACCGTATTGTTTTCTAGCCATTGTTTGTTACGAACAGATAACGAGGCAAACCCCATTAGAAAGGTGCCCGCTGTAATCGTGCTTTGTCGCAAAATTTCTTCGCGCTCCTCGTGTGTTTTTTCTGGAAAACACATCTCAAGGTTAACGCGAGCACGGCGGTTTGATTTATTTTTTAACTTAATGGATTGATTGGCAAACAGAGTGGCAATAGCACGTCTGAAAGTGTGTGGTAGCAGGCAAAGCAGTGACGCTAGCATTACGGCTAGCCAAGTACCCCAATATTTGGGGTGTAAAAATCCCCATTTGAATTCAGGGTTATAAGCTTGTTTATCGTAGTGATCTTTCATTGAGCTTCTTCGCGATCTATTTATTCAATATAGCCATGTACTCAGCGACACCTTCGGCAACTGACTTAAATGGCGCATCATAGCCAGCAGCACGTACTTTCGTGAGATCTGCTTGTGTATATTTTTGGTAGCGCCCTTCTAAATGTGCAGGGAAAGGGACTATTTCTACTTCGCCTTTTCCGTGGTGTTTGATGACTGCATCAGCAACGGCTTGGAATGATTCCGCATTACCGGTTCCGCAGTTAAAAATCCCCGAAACGCTATTTTCTAAGAACCATAGGTTCATTTTACAAACGTCGCCCACATAGACAAAATCTCGTTTGAAAATATTTGAACCTTCAAATAACTTGGGGCTTTTGCCTTCAGTAATTTGAGTGTGTAGGTGGAATGCGACAGAGGCCATACTGCCTTTATGTTGTTCACGAGGACCATACACGTTGAAGTAACGGAAACCTGTGATCTGAGACAGTTTCTCGCTACGTTCTTCGGCGTCTAACCAAATACGGCGGACATAGTTATCGAATTGCTGCTTTGAATAACCGTAAACGTTGAGTGCGCCTTCATATTGCTTCTCTTCAATGAAATCATGGTCACGACCGCCATACGTGGCTGCTGAAGAGGCATATAAGAAGGGGATCTGGCGTTCTAAACAAAAATGCAGTAATTCTTTCGAATATTCATAGTTGTTTAGCATCATGTATTTGCCATCCCACTCCGTCGTCGCTGAACAAGCGCCTTCGTGGAAAATGGCTTCGATAGGTCCAAAGTCATCACCCGCCATGATTTGGGTGATGAAGTCATCTCTATCCATGTAATCGGCAATATCTAAATCAACAAGATTGGCGAATTTAGTGCCGTCTTTTAAGTGATCAACGACTAAAATGTCGTTATGACCTTGTTCATTTAAGCTTTTGACGATGTTACTGCCGATCATGCCGGCACCACCAGTTACAATAATCATGATCCATCCTGATATTGAATGCGTTGGTAACAGCGGGATGTCGCCACTGTTGTAAATATGCGTTATGGCTTATGATAATATCATGTGATTGCTAATGGGCGAAAGAAGTGAGATCGAATGAAGACCCGCGATAGAATTATTCAGGCCGCCCTTGAACTCTTTAATGAGAGTGGTGAGCCAAATATTACGACGAACCACATTGCTGCTCATTTGAGCATTAGCCCCGGCAACCTATATTATCACTTCCGCAATAAGGAAGAGATTATACATTGTATTTTTGATGAGTACGCCCGAGATATAAGCACTCGTTTTCAGCCCCAAGCTGAATTTGATGCAACGGCTGAAAGCCTATTGGTTTATCTTGATGCTGTGTTTATGTTGATGTGGCGTTATCGATTCTTTTACGCCAACTTACCCGATATTTTAAGCCGTGATCAAGCACTCCAATGTAAGTATTTGCAAGCACAAGAACAGCTGCATACCAACATAGTATTGTTGATGAATAGCTTTAAATCGAGTGAGCTGCTTGATCTTGATGACGGTGAGTTACTCAGTCTCGCGAATACCTTGAAATTGGTTGCTTCTAGTTGGATTTTCTACCAAACCACTCAAGTGCCCGGTGCTAAAATTACCAAAACTGTCATTTACCAAGGCGTGCTTCAGGTTTTGAGCATTGTTCGTCCGCTAACGACAGTGAAAGGCCGAGAAAGGGTTAAGCAACTTGAATTACATTACAGTGAGCAAGTACAACACGACCTAACCTAACACTTTATTCTGACTCTTAAAGTAATGAATATGGGATGCATGCTTGTATCCCGCTTTGAATTTTCCGTTAGGACAAATCAAATTTCCGCAAACAGAGCCGACAGTGGTACCAAGGTAATATCTTCTTTCGCTAAGCCTGGCAGTAATTCATTCAGAGTGGACAGTGTAATTGGATGAGGGTGTCCAATCGCAATTGCATAGCCGTATTTCTTCGCCCGTTTTATTGCACTCGTTAACTGCTTTGTGACAAATTCTTTAGTTTGATAATGATCGAGAAAAATATGGCGGCGCAATGACAATACGTGATGGCTAGTGGCTTGTTGTTGTGCAATGGATTTAGCCGTAGTACGGCTGTCGAGATAATAAAGATTATGTTGTTTGAGTTCTGCCATTATCCAGCCCATCGCTTGTATATTTTGGCTGAGGGCGCTCCCCATGTGATTATTGATAGCAATCGCATCTGGGACTCGGGTTAGTGCTTGGCGTAAGGTGTGCTGTAAGGTCTGTTGTGACATCGTCGAGGTTAGGGTGTTAACTTCGAGTGGGGCTAAATGTTCCGGCTCCATGGGCATATGAAGCAATGTCTCTCGGTGTTGTTTTTTTGCTTGTGCCGCGACAGTCAAATCAAACGGTGTATTTGGTAAAATGGAGATAGTGACTTCTGGGGGAAGTTTTGATAGTAATTCAGGCATGGCCTGATAGCCTAAATCATCGATAATAATCGCTAATTGAGCGGCGTGAATACTGATTGATGTCAACAGAAGTAGAATCAGTGGTGCTGTTTTGATTACGTTCCTTCGCATAGTAGATTGTCTGATAGCCTTCTTCCTTGAAGTGAATATCGAAATCATGTCGGGCTGACTGTTTGAGTCTAGCCCGATAAGTAGCACGTTTTATATTATTTATTTAGCCACAACTTAGGATTGGTCGGCGCCCCTTTACGGCGGATCTCAAAGTACAAGGCTGAGCGTTCTTGACCACCACTGTCACCAACCAGTGCAATCGGATCATTAGTGCGCACATTGTCGCCGACTTTTTTCAGCAGTGTTTGATTGTAGCCATAGAAGCTCATGTCACCTTTCCCGTGATCGATTACTATCATAAGCCCATAACCACGCAACCAATCGGCAAAAACCACTTTGCCAGAATAAATTGACTTCACCTGACTGCCTGATGATTGTGCGATAACCATCCCTTTCCAGCGCAGTTCGCCTTGCTGAATCGTACCGTATGAGTGCAAGACAGAGCCTTTGACGGGCCAAGGTAATTTTCTTTTGTGTCTAGCCAAACCATCCATTGGTGCTTTGTTTGCTGCGGCTTTCGCTGCTGCTTCGGCCGCAGCCTTCGCTTTTGCTATCTCGGTAACAAGACGTTTTTCATTGCTTTGTAATTCATTGAGATATTGATTACTTGAACTGATCTGCCCTTTAATGCTCTTTAGGGTTTTTTTGCGTGTGGTTTGTTTTGATTCAAGTGTGTTTTTTTCTGCTTTTAACTGCGCCAATACGATTTGCTGTTGTTCACGCTGTTGTTTTAGTTGATGGTATTTAAGCTGTAATTCTGTATCGGTTGCCGCTAATTGGTTGAGTGCTTGGCTGCGCGCTTGACTTAATCGCTCTGCATAGACAGTCATACGATCCAGTTCATTACTTTGTTCGCCACTCAATAAATTCGACAGTTGACTATTTTCACCTTGTCGATATTGCGCATTGAGTAGTTCTTTCAGCATTTCTTGCTGCCCTAGCTGCAATTGTTCAAGTTTCTTTTGCTCGCGTTCAAGCTGGGCTATAGAGGTTTTTAACGTAGAGAGCTTATTATCAGCCTGGTGAATTTTTTTGGCTGTTTGTGAAATGCCAAGCTCTTGTTGTTTAAGTTCTTTCTGTAGTGCGTTGAATTTATTTTGACGGTTATCCAATTGGTTTTGTTGGCGTGAGATTTCCTGTTTAACACCATCGAGTTGGTTTTGCCCTGAGGCTACGCTCGATGCTGAAAATGACAGGCATAATAAAACGCCAGTGCATAATGCACTGGCGTGGATAGTTTGGTTAAGGTGTTTGATCATATCCCGCATGGGATTGATTATTTCAGATCAAACAGTACCTGACCAGTCATCTCTGCAGGGATTTCGATATCTGACAATGAAAGCATGGTTGGTGCTAGGTCAGAAAGCTTACCGTTATCTTTTAGCGTTAGTGATTTATCACCAACATAAATAAGAGGAACAGGTAAGTTTGTGTGCGCAGTATGTACGCCACCTGTTTCTGGGTTGATCATCATTTCAGCATTACCGTGGTCTGCTGTGATCAATAGTTGACCATCTACAGATTTGATTGCTTCAACAACTTGACCAATACAACCGTCTAACGCTTCACATGCTTGTACAGCTGCACCGTAAACACCAGTGTGACCAACCATGTCGCCGTTAGGGTAGTTACAGATGATAGTATCGAATTCACCGCTTTTAATGGCTGCAACTAACTTTTCTGTCAGTTCTGGTGCGCTCATTTCAGGCTGTAAGTCATACGTAGCAACTTTTGGAGATGCCACTAATGAACGCGTTTCGCCATCAAATTCGTCTTCAACGCCACCGTTAAAGAAAAAGGTTACGTGTGCATATTTTTCAGTTTCAGAAATACGTAGCTGCTTTTTACCTTTCTTCGATAACCATTCACCAAGTGTGTTTTCTAGGCTTGCTGGTGGGAAGGCTGCAGGTAACTTAATGTTTGCTGCGTATCGTGTAAGCATCACAAATTCAGCTAAAGCTGGCGTTTGTGTACGAACAAAACTGGTGAAGTCAGCTTCAAATGCACGCGTAATTTCACGAGCACGGTCAGCACGGTAGTTCATGAAGATAACGGTATCGCCGTCAACCATTGCCGCTGACTCTTGACCTTCAGCGCGAATTTCTGTGGCTTTTACGAACTCATCATTTTCATCACGAGAGTAGGCATCTGTTAGGCCTGCAACTGCAGAATCAACTGTGAATTCCGCTTTAGCAGCAGAAAGTAGGTCATAGGCTACTTCTACGCGATCCCAGTTGTTATCACGATCCATTGCGTAGTAACGACCAACCAAAGATGCGGTACGGCCTTTGCCTAATTGTGCAAATAATGCATCGAAACGCTCTAAAGAGTTTTGTGCACTACGTGGTGGAGTATCACGGCCATCAAGGAAGCAGTGTAGGTAAATTTTCTCTGCGCCGCGTTTCGCCGCCATTTCAATCGCTGCTGCGATGTGATCTTCATGGCTGTGAACGCCACCAGGAGACATCAAGCCCATGATGTGAACGGCTTTACCTGCGTTGATTGCTTTATCCATTGCAGTTGTCAGTGCTTCATTTTCGAAGAAGTCACCGTCTGCGATAGATTTAGTAATACGAGTCAGATCTTGATAAACAACACGACCCGCACCAATGTTGGTATGGCCAACTTCAGAGTTACCCATTTGACCATCAGGTAAACCTACATCAAGGCCTGATGCAGAAATTAACGTGTTTGCTTCATTAGCAATCAAGCTGTCCATAATGGGTGTATTCGCGTTAGCGATTGCGTTATCTGAATTGTCTTCGCGGTAACCCCAACCATCTAGGATCACTAAAGCAAGTGGCTTTTTAGCAGACATTAACTGTCCCTCATAATTGATGAATTCTTATAAACATTGCCTTAAGCATCTGAAATGAAGATAGATGTTTAAGGCAATAGGTATAGATTGATTGTAATTTTACTACAGTTTACCTGATTAACGGTAGGTTGAGATCAAAGTAAGCGGTCAATGGATTGTTATGTTACTAACAAAATATATGCATTTATTGCTCTGAGTGTAAGCCCTTGGTCGCAGTTTTTTTCTATTTCATTGATTGGTGAGAGCTTGTTTACCTCTTATACTGTGCATGCTGCGCTCATTTCAGAACGAGTGAGCCAGTGCGCGGAATTGTTGACTGTTACTGTACAAGGCAGTTGACGGAGGTATACTCAGATTCCTTTTTAAGGCGTGATTAGCCTTAATATTAGGTACATTGTGCCAATTCGGTAAATAGAGCGGAAGTCATGCAGCAATATATAGAGTTTGTTACGGGTAATCCTATTTTAGCCCTTGTTTGGGTTGGTTTGGTTGTCGCAATTATTGCGTCGATGGTAAAGCAAAAGACAGCGGGTTACACAGTAGTGAATCCCAATGAAGCGACAGCATTAGTGAATCGTGAAAACGGTGTGTTTCTTGATATTCGTTCTCGTGACGAATACCGTCAGGGACATATTTCTGGCGCACTTCACACTTTACCAAGCCAAATTAAAGAACAAAACGTTACTGAGCTTGAAAAGTACAAAACTACCCCAATCATTGTGGTATGTAAGACAGGTCAGACAGCACAAGATAGCGCAAACTTATTGAAGAAAGCGGGTTTTGAAAACGTCAATGTCTTGAAAGATGGTCTAATTTCTTGGAATGAAGCAAAGTTACCTCTTGTACGCAGTAAAAATAAGAAGTAATTGTCGCCATTTCATGAGCAGCGAGAATTTATGTAACGTGTGATGATGATCATCACAATTGCGAATGTATGAATTATCTCATGTGATGGGATAGAAAGAATAAAAGGACTAAAAAGATGGCTGAAGTAGCAAATAACGAAGCACAACAAAATTTCCAGATCCAGCGTGTATTCCTGAAAGACGTTTCTTTTGAAGCGCCTAACTCACCTGACATGTTCCAGAAAGAATGGAACCCAGATGTGAAGCTGGATCTTGATACTCAAAGCCGTGAGCTGGGTGAAGGTGTTTACGAAGTTATCTTACGCCTAACAGTTACTGTTAAAAATGCAGAAGAAACAGCTTTCCTTTGTGAAGTTCAGCAAGGTGGTATCTTCACGGTTTCTGGCATGGAAGCACCACAGCTTGCACATTGCCTAGGCGCATTTAGCCCGAATATCCTATTCCCATATGCGCGTGAAACTATTTCAAGCCTAGTGGTTAAAGGTACTTTCCCACAGCTTAACCTTGCTCCTGTTAACTTTGATGCTTTGTTCATGAATTACTTACAGAACCAAGCAGAAGCAAACACAGAAAGCACTGAAGAAGCGTAATAAGCGATAAGTCACTATGAATCAAAACGTAAATAATGCGATCACAATGACAGTGTTAGGTGCCGGCTCTTATGGTACCTCGCTGGCAATTTCGTTAGCGCGTAATGGTGCCAATGTCATCCTTTGGGGACATGATGCAGAACATATTGCTCAGCTTGAAATTGACCGTGCCAATGAAGCCTTTTTACCTGGCGTTACTTTTCCTGAGTCGCTGATTCTTTCTGCGGATTTAGAAATGGCCGTACAGGCAAGCCGTGATTTATTGGTGGTAGTACCGAGTCATGTCTTTGGTTTGGTATTAAGCGATGTGAAGCCATTTTTACGTGAAGACTCACGTATCTGTTGGGCTACGAAAGGTTTAGAACCTGAAACGGGCCGCTTATTAAAGGAAGTGGCCGTTGAAGCTGTGGGCACCGAGGTGCCTTTAGCTGTTTTATCTGGTCCAACATTTGCGAAAGAGCTAGCGGCGGGTATGCCTACAGCCATTGCTGTTTCTTCTCCTGATGAAGCGTTTGTTGAAGACCTTCAAGAGAAAATTCATTGTAGTAAAACATTCCGTGTGTACAGCAATAGTGATTTTATTGGTATGCAATTGGGTGGTGCAGTGAAAAACGTGATTGCGATTGGTGCCGGTATGTCTGATGGTATCGGGTTTGGTGCCAATGCTCGAACGGCATTGATTACTCGTGGTCTTGCTGAAATGTGTCGTCTTGGCGCTGCATTAGGTGCTCAAAAAGAAACATTTATGGGCATGGCAGGTTTAGGTGATCTAGTACTAACATGTACAGATAACCAATCACGCAACCGTCGTTTTGGTTTAGCGTTAGGGCAGGGGAAATCGGTTGATCAGGCGCAGATAGATATCGGCCAGGTTGTCGAAGGTTACCGTAATACCAAAGAAGTCTGGGCTCTTGCTCAGCGCTATGGTGTTGAAATGCCTATTTCAGAGCAAATTTATCAGGTGTTATATCAAGGTAAAGATGCAAGAGAAGCCGCGAAAGACTTATTAGCTCGTGACAAAAAATATGAATAGTCGATTATGGTGTTGTTAGCCGCATTTTCATTAGGGTGGCAACTAACATAGTCGAAATCGTTCTATTAAAAACAACGTAAGCTGAAAAGCGCACGTTGTTTTTTTTTCTGAGCAAGTTAAAGTTATAAGACAATATACCCAATTCTCGCTGAAACGAGCATCTTGAGGTAACTTGGGTATAGCCATTACTAACATAGATAAACCGAGGGTGATGTGAGGGAATGCCAACAGAACGAGGTCTGGCAAGCAATCAAGCTAGAAGCGAGAGCGCAGTCAGAACAAGAGCCTATGTTAGCCAGTTTTTATCATGCGACGATTATTAAGCATGACAACTTAGCCGCCGCGCTGAGTTATATTTTGGCTAATAAATTGGCGACACCATCGATGCCTGCAATGGCTGTACGCGAAGTGGTTGAAGAAGCCTTTGCGGCCGATTGTATGATCACTGAGTCTGCTGCTTGTGATATTAAAGCGGTTGTTGAGCGCGATCCTGCGGTAGAAATGTATTCTATCCCTCTGTTATATCTAAAAGGTTATCATGCTTTACAAGGCTATCGCGTTGCGAACTGGCTATGGAAGCAGAAGCGCTTTGCATTAGCGGTATACCTGCAGAATCAAATTTCTGTAACATGCCAAGTCGATGTCCATCCTGCTGCGGTTATTGGGCAAGGTATTATGTTTGACCATGCGACAGGTATCGTTATTGGTGAAACGGCCGTGATTGAAAATGATGTCTCGATTTTACAAGATGTTACCTTAGGTGGTACTGGTAAAGTAGGCGGTGATCGTCACCCTAAAATTCGAGAGGGTGTGATGATAGGAGCAGGGGCGAAAGTTCTGGGTAATATTGAAGTCGGCGTAGGGGCAAAAATTGGCTCTTGCTCCGTGGTATTAAATCATGTTCTTCCTCATACTACCGTTGCTGGTGTGCCCGCTAAAGTCGTGGGGCGTCCTAGTAGCGATATGCCCGCTATGGACATGGATCAGCAATTTAACGGTACTACGCAAACCTTTATTGCGGGTGATGGTATCTAACGCCAACACTAATCTGCCGTAGTGTTATAACAACGAGAAGCGATTATTTGCTTCTCGTTTTGATGTTTAACCTTATTGTCTGGTGAGATAATGAGGCTAGATTGATCCTTTAAAGCCGAGTTGACGCCATGCTTCGTAACCAATAATAGCAGCAGCATTTGATAAGTTCAGGCTGCGGCTATCTGGATGCATCGGTATACGTAAGCGTTGCTCTAACGGTAAGCTTTCAATAAAGTCAGCCGGTAATCCTCGAGTTTCAGGGCCAAAAATGAGTACATCACCTTCCGCGAATTGTGCATTAGTATGGTAATTCGTTGTCTTCGTAGTACAGGCAAATAAACGACGTCCAACCATTGCTTCTTTAAATGCAGCAAAGTCTTTATGGCGGTGTACGTGAGCTAAATCGTGATAATCTAACCCTGCACGACGCAGTTTCTTCTCTTCTAAATCAAACCCTAGTGGCTCTATAAGGTGAAGATTGGCGCCGCAGTTGGCACATAAACGGATTATATTGCCCGTGTTAGGGGCGATTTCAGGTTCGTAAAGGGCAATATCAAACATAAGTTTAGAAAACACATTGCAGAATGGTGGTGGTTATTGTGACAAGCACACCTTCAACAAGCAAATGGTATTACTTCTGAAGGCATGAGTGAAATAAAAATTTATCTGACTTAATAGGATTGACTTAGCGGTATTAGAATCGTGATTCTAAGGCCGCCAAGGGGGCTCTTACTTGCATGAATTTTCCCACTATGTTGGCGAATCGCGCTTTCTGTAATCGCAAGCCCTAAACCTGTACCACCACTGCTGCGATCTCTTGCGGTTGATACTCGGTAAAATGGACGAAAGATATCGTCGAGTTCATCATCAGGAACGCCTTCACCGTTATCATCAATCACAATAGTGAGCTGCTTTTCGTTAACTGAAAAATGCAGTGTTATTGTATCGTTACCATATTTGATAGCATTGCGGATCACGTTTTCTAATGCGCTGATGAGTAAATTAGGGTTACCATTAATGGGCCATTCTTTTAGCTCATT
>SWCB01005907.1_pt1 | contig 33703 bp, 11 predicted proteins | sample 4692901 | NCBI WGS metagenome assembly SWCB01 (sample SAMN10267276, study PRJNA491770) | bioreactor metagenome | isolation source: DHS bioreactor inoculated with subseafloor sediment | place: Japan: off Shimokita Peninsula | collected 2006-08 | reverse complement strand
GGTCCAATCGGTGTCGGAGCGCCCGTAGAGAACGTGCGCGGCGACACCGGATTCGAGAATGACCAGATCGTCGAAGCCGTCGTTGTTTAGATCGCCAGCGTTGGCCAGAGACACTGCGTCGCTGGCACCGGCGATGAGCACATCCGCCTGCGCCAGGGCGTCAATCTCGCCCGACCAGCCGTCCACAGAGCGACCAAACATGAGGTACACGCCCTCGTCGACTGGACCAGCGGGATCGCCCGCCGCCCGTGTGAGGGCGAACGCGATGTCGTCCGCGCCGTCGCCGTTGTAGTCGCCGGGCGAAGCGAAGACGACGCGCGAGCCGTCCACCGCCGCGCTCAGCACGGGGCCGGGCAGACGCAGCGTCACGCCGTTCGCCGTCAGCAGCGTGTCGCTGGGCGAAGCCGATCCAAAGAAGACGCGAGCATAGCTCGGGCCCTGTGAATCCAGTTCGTCGGCGACGGCGGCGATAAAGTCGTCGTAGCCGTCCGAGTTGATGTCGCCCAGGGGGATCATGGCCGGCTGGAAGGCGGCGTCGTCCGGCATGATTGTCAAGCCATCCGCCGCATCCACGCCCGTCGCCGCCCCGACCTCGTCGGCAAAGACCACTTCGTACCCGCCCATCGCCGCGGGCGGGCCGGCGTTGTCTTGGCCGGCGTCGAAGCCCAGAAGCGCCGCCGGATCGTCGGCATTGAAATCAATGCGCAGCGTGCCTGTTGCTTTGAGCGAGAAGACAACCTGCTGCCCGTCCATCTCCGCGAAGACGCGATCATCGAGCCCCGCCGTCGCCAAGGCTGCATTCAGATTGGCGATCAGCGTCGGCGTATCCGTGGCGACGTTGGCGGGGATCGAAGCGGTGAGCGCCACCGGATCGTCGTCGCCCAGCGCCAGCGTGAAGTGGGCCGTCTCCGGGCCATTGGCGCCCGGCAGCGTCTCTCGCGCCACCATCCGGAAGGCGTTGACGTTGTGCACGTGCAACATGTAGTAGTCCGGCACGCCGGCGAACTGCTCGATGGGCACGATCTCGATCGGCTCGCCGCTGTCGGCGTCGTTCCGACCCGCAAAGAGGAAGTAGGTGCGCCCGGTGTACTCAGCATGGTCGAAGAGAGCCTGCTGATCATCCGCTTCGAAGTCGATAGCGATCTGCTCGCGTGTGAGCAGGGCCCGGTCCAGCTCGCCAAAGCGATTCAAGGCCTGGGCGGTCAAGATGTACCAGTCGCCCCGATCGCCGTCGTGGAAGTTGAGTTCGCCAATCGACACGCCCGCTGTCGCGGTCGGCAGGAGCGCTGCGTAGTCGAAAGCATCGTTGGGCGCTGTCGTCCCGTCTCGCTCCACCAGTTCGTATCCATCGGGCACGACCGTGGTGTTGCCGGCGATGAGGTCGTTGCCCGGGCCGCCCAGCAGCAGGTCGTCGCCCTCGCCGCCCACGATGACATCCGCACCCGCGCCGCCATCGATGAAGTCGTCCAGAGCGCCGCCGAAGAGGCGATCGTTGCCGTCGCCACCATAGATCTCCAGGGCCGCGATCAAAGCCTGCTGCTCAAAGTCGCCGGGGTCGATGCCCCACTCGCTGTCCACGCCGGGGAACTTGAACTCGGGGTCGCCATGCACGACATCGTCGCCGGCCCGGGTGCTGATCACGGTCCGCTCAACGCTGGACACCTGGTAGAAGAGGTAATGCTGCGTGAAGATATCGCCTACGCCGCCGGCGGTGAGGCCATCGGTCAGGTGCAGTTCGCCCGACGCTACGCCGTTGGGATTACTGATGGCGATTGACGTCGAAGAGCCCGCGCTCGCGGTGGTCAGTGTCAGAACGAGCCCGTCGTTGCCCGCGGTCACCACGTCGGCGAGCCCCGCCACCGTCAGGGCGCTGTTGAGATCACGCACCAGGTCAAAGATCGAGTCGTTGTCGGGCTCGACATCGACCATCACCAACTGGGCCGCCCCACCGTTGATGCTGAGTTCGAACGTCGCCTGCCCGGAGAGCACACCATCGCTCGCCGCCTCGCCCGCAGCCACAAGTATCGCCGGTGCCTCGTCCATCAGGAACTGCTGGTTCGCCGTATCCCACACGAGGCTGGTGAACTCATAGCGATGCAGGAAACGGTTGTAGCGAATGGCGACCTCATCCGGCACCGCTTCGCCCAAAGCGTCGTAGTCGCCGCCCAGGAAGAGCACCCGATCGTCGCCCGAGCCGCCGTCGAATCGATCGACCGTAGTGGGAACCAGCGTCTTGTTGGTGCCCTTGATGAAGGGCAGCGCATCGGCGATGAGTTGGAAGGTGTCATCGCCTTCCCCACCGAAGAGAAGGTCGCTCGCCTGGCGATCGAGACCGCCGCTGAGCACATCATCGCCCGGGCCGCCGAAGATCCAGTCCTCGGAGGGGCCGCCCGAGAGAATATCATCACCCAGCCCGCCGATCACCACATCGCGGCGCACCGCATCCGACGCCAGCGATTGATCGATCTCGACGACATCGGTGTCGCCCAGGCTGAAGGCGAGATCGTAAATCGTCGGCACCAGGTTCGGCGACTCGACCTTAAGCAGATAGGGTGTGTCCGGAGTCAGACTCGACAGGTCAATCGCCCCCGCGCCTCGACCCGACAAGTCCAGGCTGCCAAAGCCAGTCGCGCCAACCGACGGGGCCAGCTCGTAGCGCGCCAGGCCGGTCGTGCTCGAATCATCGAGCGACACCCGCAGGTAGTAGTCGCCGACCGCCAAGCCCTCGAGGCCGGCGCTCGCCGTGACGCCGGCGGTGGTGTCGATCGTCGCCAGGACATCGCCCTGGGCGTCGAGCAGTTCCATCACGATCGGGCCGGGTGAGGTCTGTCGCAACGTGATGCGGTCGTCCGCGGTTCCTTCCGCCTGCAGCGAGAAGCTGAAGTAATCCAGATCCGCCGCCGCGTGCAGCGTCAAGCCGCTGACGCGCGAGAGGTCGCCGATGTTGCTGAGCGCATAGGCTGTGGACAGCGAGTCGTTCTCGCCGTCCAGGTCCACGAGATCCTTGTTGATCCCCGCGGGGACGAGTTCGCCGAGGGCCGTGCCGCCATCGGCGCTGTAGAGGGTCATGGCCAGACCGTCGATCTCGGAAGCGCTGCTCAGCCGCAGCATCGCACCGGCGACATCCGTCAAGGCAAAGCGATACCAATCCATGTCGGCGGGGCTGTCGATCGTCAGGCCGGTGAAGGCCGTGGAGACGCCCAGCGTTTCGCCGCCGGTCGCCCGTGTGCCGTCCTCAAAGTGCAGTTCATCGAGGATCGGATCACCGCCCGCCGCTTCCAGCGCCACCGACGCCGCGCCGCCGATGGAGGTGGTGACGAAGGCGATCTTGTCACCGACAAGCCGAGCCACGACTCGGGAAGCAATCCCCGCCGTCGACAGGGCATTGTTCAGGTCGATCACCAAGTCGTCGCGCGTGAGGTTGAGCGAGGTGGAAGCCGACGAGAGCGACACTTCCACCGCCGCCCCGCCGTCGATCGTCAAGGTGAACTGGCTGTCCTGACTGGTACGGCCGTCCACAGGCGCGGCAGCGCTCGCGACCAACACCGCCGGGCCTTCCAAGGCGTGGGCCTGGTCGGCGACGTCGTTGCGCAGGCCGCCCTCCGTCCGATCCACCAGGATCGCATTGCCCGCCAGGATCTCCACGCGGTCGTCACCGGCGCCAGCGTCGATCCACACCGTCTTCTGCACGGTCGGACCGACCGTGATCTCATCATCGCCGTCCAGGGCGTCGATGATGATCGCCAGGAAATCACCCTCATCCGGCAACAAGCCGTCGATCAGCGCCTGCTCGCGCGGCTGCAGGTTGGCCAGGCTCTCCCCGCGCTCCGCCGGGTAGTCGGTCCGCAGCGTGTCGAGTTCAAGAATGATGTCACTGGCGTCCCACACCGGATTGCCATCCGCATCCGTGGCTCGGAAATCGAGTTGCACCTGGGCCGCGAAAGTGTAGTTGCCGTTGTTGTTGGTCAGGCGCGTGATCAGGTGGTGGTCGCCCAGCGGCCCGGGCTCGGTCACGAAGTCAACCGTGATCACATCATCAGCGTTGGAGGCTCCGACGTACCAGACGCGACTGGTCGACTTGGCGTACTGCTTCCATTCGTCGCCGGCGAGTCCTTCGTCGAGCGTCTCGAAGGCGCTGCCATCCGCCCGGTAGAGTTGGTCCTCGCCGCCGTTGCCGTAGAGGAAGTCCAGGCCCGTGCCGCCGAAGAGTTCATCGTCGCCGGCGTTCCCCAGCATGCGGTTCAGGCCGGTATCCTCGAGGGCGTAGTCGCCGTTGCTCGAATCGTCGTGGAGCACGCCGTCGCTATCGACGAAGACGCCGAACTCGCCGGCTGTGGGGTCAAACGACCAGGCGTAGAGATGGTTGCGGCCCTGCCCGCCGACGAGATCGTCGTTGCCCTGGCCCGCGTAGAGCGTGTCCACATCGCTGGGCCGACCGATGCCCAGACCGCCATCGCCCCAGAGGCGATCGTCGCCTGCCATGCCGAAGATGGTGTCGCTGCCGCGGCCGCCGTCGAGTCGATCCCGCCCGGCCGTGCCCCGCAACACATCGTCGCCGGGCCCGCCGTCAATGACGCCTACAAAGTCGTCGCTGCGCTCGTTGAGGTCGCCGATGTCGATGGCGTTGTCGCCGTCAGCAAACTGGATCAGGTCGTCACCGAGCAAGCCGGAGATGCGGAACTGCTCGACGAGCGGCGAGTTCTCCGCATCGCGCCAGGTCGAGAAGAGCGTCCTGCCGTTCAGATCAACAACAAGCTGCACGCGGCTCGTCTGCCCGGTGAACAGGCCGAGCTCGTCCTCGGCGATGGCGTTCGCCGCCGTGATCTCCAAGGTGGCATCCGCGCCCTCGCCTCGGCTAAGCAAGCTAATCCGCCCGCCGGTGCGCACCGCTTCGACGCGATCCGCCAAAGCCGAGCCCGCGATGACGCCGTTGATCTGTGCCACGAGATCATCCAGCCCCGTGTTCGCCGCCGGCTCGATCAAGAGCTCAACCGCCAGCTCGTCACCCAGCTTCACGGAGAAGATGGCGTCCGCCGTCAGCAAGCCGGTGATCGGCGCCAAGCCCTGACCGGTGAGGGTTGCTTCTTCGGAGAGGAGGATCTCGTCACCGGCGCTGGTGCCCTCGATCAGCAGAATGTCGGTGGCGTTGTCATCGGCGACGTCGCCGGCAGTGAGGTTGCCGTAGTGCCCGTCGATGTCATCGCCGAGCAGGTCGTAGTCGGTGCTGGAGTCGAGAACAAGGATGTCGATCCAGGCGCCGCCGTAGAGCGTGTCGTTGCCGTCCTGGCCTTCGAGCCAGTCGCTGTCGCCGCCGCCCCACATGGTGTCGTCGCCGCCGCCACCCAGGATCTGGTCTTCACCGCTGCCGCCGAAGAGTTCGTCATCCGCGCCCAGGACGGAGGCAAGCGTGTTGTTGGCGTAGTTGGGACCGGCCAGCCAATCGCCGGCGAGGAAGTCGTTGCCGCCGTCGCCGAAGAAGTGCTCGATGCGCAGGTTGCCGTAGATCCAGTCGCCGCCGGAGCCGCCGTGCAGCTCATCGCCGATCAACGTCGCCTCCTGGGCCGCGTCGTTGGTGGTGGCGAAGGCGTAGAGGAAGTCGATCCCCGCCCCTCCCCACAGCCGCTGACCCTGCAACGCGAAGCCGAGGCCCGCATCGCCGAAGAGGAAGTCACGGCCGTCATCGCCGTAGAGTTGGTCGATACCGCCGTCGCCGTGCAGCGAGTCGCTGTTGCCGCCACCGCGGATGACATCGTTGCCCGAGCCGCCGTGCACCTCATCGTTGCCCGCCCCGCCATCGACGTAGTCCACACCGGAGCCGCCGTCGAGATCGTCGACATCACCGCCGCCGAAGATCCAGTCATCGCCAGCGCCGCCGCGAATCTTGTCGCCGCCGTCCGTAACCAGACCCTCCACCGGCAGCCCGAAGAGCGCCTGCGGCACGATGGCCGGCGTTTCGAAGCCGTCCGGATCCGCCAGCGCTTCATCCATGTTCGGCGGCAGTACGAGCCTGTCTGCCTCGAACTCCTCGGGAGGCAGATCCTCCGCGCCACCCCAGATGATGTCGCGACCCGCATCACCAAAGAGTGTGTCGTGGCCATCGTTACCCACGATGCGGTCATCGCCCGAGCCGGCATAGACCGTGTCGTGCTCGCTGCCCGCGAAGATCGCGTCATCACCGGCAAGGCCGTACACCACGTCACTGCCAAAGCCCGCGAAGATCGTGTCCTCACCGCGATCGCCATAGATCAAATCAGCGTGGTTCTCCGGCACGCCGGGCATATCGCCGCCCAGCGCTTCGTCGCCGTGAATCGTGTGCCGATCGGTCGGATCACCATCCGGCAAGCCGTCGCCGGCCGCGTCGAGGCCGGCGTACACGATGTCCGCGCCCCAGCCCGCCACGATGTACTCCGATCCGTAGCCGCCGACGATCAGGTCGTCGCCCGCCCCAGCGTAAATGTCGTCATCGCCGTCGAGGGCGTAGATCCGGTCGGCGCCGCTGCCGGTGGTGATGTTGTCGTAGCCCAGGTCGCCGTAGATGAGGTTGTTGCCGTCGCCGCCGTCGATGATGTGTGTGGCATCCGCCTCGCCGCCTTCCGCGACCTCATAGGCGAAGATCGTGTCAGCGCCGTCGCCGCCGCTGATGGTGTCGCTGCCGCCGTCGCCGTAGACGGTGTCGTCGCCGGCCCCCGCCTCGATGGTGTCGTTGCTAAGACCGCCGTGGATCTCGTCGTCATGCAAGCCACCGTAGATCTCGTCGTTGCCCAGACCACCGAGGATCATGTCGGCGCCGGCGTCGCCGAAGATGATGTCGATGCCGTCCTCACCCTCCAGCAGATCCGCTCCGTCGCCGCCGCGCAGCGTGTCGTTGCCGCTGCCGCCGCGCAGGTGATCATCGCCCGCAGCGCCTCGGATCACATCGTTGCCCACGCCGCCCTCAAGGGAGTCCGCCCCCGCCCCGCCGTCGATGATGTCGTTGCCGCGCTGGCCAAGGATGTCATCGATGCCGTCGCCGCCGCTGATGACATCGTCGCCGGCCTCGCCCTGGATCTGGTCGTCGCCCGCCTCGCCGTCGATGACGTCGTTGCCCAAGCCTCCCATGATGATGTCGTTACCGCTACCGCCGCGGATGTGGTCATCCTCTGCCCCGCCGATGATCTGGTCGTTGCCGCTGCCGCCGTCGACCGTGGCCGGGCCGCCGCCGATGACGATGATGTCGTTGCCGCTGCCGCCGAAGATGGTGATAGGCGCGGTAACGGCCTCGGCGACGGTGATGATGTCCGCGCCCGTGCCGGCGTCGATCCAGATGCTGGTCACATCGCTGTAGCCGAATGTGTAGCCAAAGCCGCGCACCACGACGCGACCCGGCACGGTGCCGGCCAGGATGCTGATGTTCTCGTTGTCGGGCGTCGGGCCGGCACCGCGCAGATGCGCTCGCGAGCCGACGTTAACGTAGAGCACGCCGTTCTCGACATCCGCCAGGTTGGCGATGTCGTCGCTGGGACGGGGCACCTCGAAGTCAAGCAGACGAATCTTCACGAGGTCCCAGTGCTTCGTTATCTTGAAGAGACCCAGGTTGATCTCGACCTCAGCAAAGGCGCCCACATCAACAAAGCCGCTGATGTCGAAGATGTGCATGCCCAACGCGCCGGGGCCGCCGAGCTGTGCCCCCAGTGCCAGTTCGTCGAAGCGAATGCGCCCGTCGGTCTCGCCGGTGAAGGGGTCCTCGACGTCGTGCAAGTTGAAGTCGATTCCCGCGAAGATGCCCCCGCCGACGACCGCCCGCAGGATGCCGATGTCCAGCCCCGCCGCCACCGTGATCTGGCCGCGCACTTGTACTTCCGCCACGTCTTCGCCGGTGCCGTCCGGGTTCTCGGTGTCGCTCAGGAAGAAGCCATCGAAGACATCAAGGAAGTTGCCGGTCTCCTTGAACTTGTTAATACCCGAGGTGTCAAAGCCGAAGGCGAAGTCCGCCACCGCCGATATGCGACCGGCAAGCTCCACACCCAGGAACGACAACGGGGCCGGCAGACGGAAGAACTGGCGGTAGGTAAATTCCACCTTGAGTTCGGGAATATCGAAGAGGAACAAGTCCACCTGCTGACCCAGCAGGATCTTGAAGGCGTTCGCCGGGTTCTCGATGATCGGGAAGAAGATCTTGCGCTCGCCGACGCTGCCGGTCAGGGCCTTGTCGGTGAAGCTGCTGCCCCCGTCGCCGCCCTGGGTGTTGATCTGGTTCTTGATGTCATCGAAGCTGCTGCCCCGATCGTTGGCGATGTCGAGCGAGCCCTGGTTGCCGGAGTCGACCGCGTCGGCGCCGCTGAGATCAAAGCCCCCGATCTCAATCCAGGTGTCGCCATCGAGCGCGGGGATCGCTTCCGTGAGGTCCGCCACCAGGAACAAGGCGTCCAGGAACTTGCTCAGTTCGGACGAACCAAACATCTTACCGATGTCGGCCAGCGAGATCGGGCTGCCCGCCAGGTCGGAGATGACCGGAATCGGCTCGCGCAGCATGTCGATGATCGGCCGAACCGGATCGATCACCGCGTCGATCTCCTCCAGGATCGGACCCACGAAGTCGGAGAAGAACTCGCCCAGGTTCAAGCCCACGTGATCGAAGGCGAGGATGGGCATTAGGTCGTCGGTGCTGGCATCCGAAGCGCCGAACCCCTTGATGTACGACCAGTCCATAGTGAAGTCAGCCCGCACCCGTGGGAAAGCGGCACTTCCCCCGAAGCTCGCCACCGTGTGCAGGTCGAGGTGAGCGTCCGCGGTCAACTCCGCCCCCAGGACCTCATCGAGCGACGAGGAGAAGAGCTCGTTGACCGTCAGGGCATTGGTGCCGTCGTTCGACGGATCCACCAGATCCACGGTGAACTCCGCCTTTACGAAGCTCGCCGCATTGTCAATCTCTACCAGGGTGTCACCCAGCGACACGAGTCCGGCCCCGCTGCTGTCGCGCGGCACTTCTGCATAGAAGACGCCAGCCAGATCGCCCGCATCACGCACCGCCCGCGTGATATCAGCCGCTGTCGTCCTGCCTTCGTTGATTCGGAAGGTGAGCGTGCTGCTGCTCTCATCCCAACTGGCGCCCGCTTCACCGAAGTCCAGCGTGTCGTCCTGCTCGAAGGCGACATTGACGTTGCTGAAGTCACGTCTCGGATCGAGCGCGATCAGCGCGAATTCGGCGTCGACGCCGTTCTGCCCCACGGTGCGGCGTGCCTGCTTGTCAAGATCGGCGACCTCAACGCGCAGGAAGCCCAGTTCACCCAAGGCGGTGAGGCCGGGAATGCTGGCCTCGGCGAAGATCTGCAATTCGCTCGGATCGGAGGTGTCGAAGTAGACGCCGTGGTCCATGCTGACGCCGATGCCGAAGACGAAGTCAAAACCCGCCTTAAGCTTCACATCCCCATCAACCTCCAGGCCAAGGCCCGGCACGCCGAGATCGAAGTCGACGGGTGTGTCGATCTCGAGCAGATCCTGGGCCAGGTGGATGTCAAACTGGATGCCCTGCGGCAGCGGGTTGCCTGGCTCTTCAAGAATGGTGACCCGGATGTCATCGCGGGTGAGTTCGCCGTCGCCGGTCAGATCCTGCAGGAAGTTGAGCCCCCCGGGGCCGAACGCATCGTAGAAGACCTGCTGCACCGGCCCGACGAGGAAGTCCACCGCCTGGTCCTGCAGATTGGAGAAGTTGGCGATGACAGAGTCGCGCACGTCCTCCAGGAAGCGAGCCTCATCCGCCAGGGCGTCGCCAATGAGAGGGATGGGCACGCCCATCACTTCGCCCTTCATGGCGTCGATGATCAGGTTGAAGACCCCCTCCCAGCCCCCCACCATGGCGAAGAGATTCTCGGAAAGATCGATGTCCGAGAGCGCCGCCTCGAAGTCGGGAAGTTCGATGGTGATGGCGTCATCAATGTCGGGGTCGAGCAGATCGCTGACGCTATCAATGGAGAACTCGATCGTGCCGAAGAGCGCGTGCTCCGTCGGGAAGTAGATGGGCATCGTCGCCGCGACTCTGGCGTCGAGGGTGGGGCCGATGTCCCCAAAGATCGGTTCGCCGAAATAGTGCCGCCCGTCGCCGTCCCGATTCTGCAATCCAAGGCTGAGTTCCAGTGGCCCGTCGCCGGCTTCGTTCGTGATGCCGGCGAATCCCTCGCGGATGAACACGCCCAGCGGCCCGATCGCCGCGTCAAACTCCACCGGGTCCGCCGTCGCCGATCCCGTCACCGCGATCCGCGTGCCGCCCGTCGTCGTCGGCCCGGCTTGGTCGGCGTCGTAGAGGAACGGCCGGGGACTGGTCGGATCCGCCAGATCCAAGCCCAGCGCTACCTGGAAGACCGCCCCCGCCGTGAAGTTGAATGTTGTACTGCCGCTGACGTCAATGACATCCGTGACGGGCCCCAGATCCAGATCGTCGAAGATGCCCAGCGACATGAGATCGAGCGCCAGCGTGAAGTTCTCGTTCAAGAACTCCGGCGCGAAGAGCAAGTCGAGCCGCAATGACAAACCCACATCCTGGGCTGTGTCGATCGAGAAGGTGACCTCCTCGTTGTCGACCTGCAGCGTTGCCAGGTGCTCGAGCACCTCGTCCAGAGTCGCGTCGTCGTTCCCGGGCGGCGTGTTGACTTCCGGGTGCGCCGTGTTGAATGCCGGTATCGCGAAGACGGCGTAGCCCGGCTGGTCCGGCAGGCCAAGCAAGTCTTCCATGAACTCTTCGAGGTACTGCAACCCCGAAGCTGGGTTCGCTTCAATGTCCGCCAGGAAGCCGTCAAACTGCGCCGAGAAGTCCAGGAAGTCGTTGATGCTGACGTTGAGCAGCGGCAGGTCGTAGGAGAAGAAGTCGAGGTCCGGCAGACCCGGCAAACCGCCCAACTCAACGTCGCGCAGGAAGGAGAGCGCATCGCGCAGGCCGCCGATGATCGAGGAGAATCCGAACTCCTTCAGATCGAAGAGGTCGCCAATACCGGCGAAGTCAAGGTCGATTTCCGGGAAGGGGTTCGCAATGTCGAAGTTGAAGTCAAACTCGGGGATGTCAAACGCGATGGAGGGCAGCGGCAGGTCGAATGAGAAGCCCGGCAAGTTGCCTTCCAGCTCGATCGGTAGATTGAACTCATCGGCAGAGACAGTCACCTTTGGCCGCACCACGTAGCCGCGCTGAGCCTCGCCAAAGCCAAGCTCCTCCGCCTGGCTCACTTCCAGGAACCGAGTCGTGCCGTCGGTGATCGCGAAGCCGATACGGTCGCCCTTGACAAGCGCCTTCACCCGATCGCTGATGTCGGTGATGCCGCTGCCGTCGTCCGGCGTGGCAACTTTGAGCGCCAGGTTGAGTTCCGAGGCGAGCAGGCTCAACCTGGATTCCAACCGGTCCTCCGGCGACATGTCGGCATACCCATCCGGCAGACCCACATCCGCGAAGTGAATCGTATACGGCGACTCATCGGCGACATGCAGCTTGAAACTGCCAAACGTGGGGAAGGTGTCCTCGGTGAGATCCGTGTCGCCCACCACCGAGAAGGTCGCATCGTCAAGCGTCTCGTAGATTTCCAACACGCTGACGCGGCCGTCGTAGGCGTTCGAGCCGGGATCGCCGATCGTGATGTGCGCCCCGACCCGCGCCGAGGCGATGCCGTCGTTGACACCGAGGCCGATGAAGCCGAGCGTGGCGCTGGCATCGATGTCCGCGGCGGTGATGGTCAGCCCGGCGTCGAGCATCGGGTCCAGTTCGCCGTCGCCATCGATGTCCGTCTGACGCAGGAAGACCTTGTCCAGAATTGATTCGCCGTGCAGGGCCGTGCCCTCGATGACATCTTCAACGCCGACCCCGAGGATGCCCAGCCCGAAACCGGCGAGTGAACCGTTCGCCGTCGAGATCTTGAATTCAATGGGCGAATCCGAGTCATCCCCACCGGCCGGCTCCGTCAGATCGGTCACCAGCAGGCCGTGCTTTTTCTCGTCAAGTTCGATCTTGAACGAGAGGGCCGGGGCCGCCGCCGCCATGAGCGCCATTATCTGGCCGATGTTGGTCGCGCCGTCGAGGTTGACGCCGAAGCTGCGCCCATCTCGCAGTTGCACGCTCAGATCATCAAGCCCATCGCTCTCGATGAGCACGCCCTTGCCACGGTTCAGCGTCGACAAGGCCGTGCCCGTGCTCGCCATCGGATTGTCAACGTTCGGCGCCGCTTCCAGTTCGAAGTTGACGCCAAGCGGCGTCAATAGCACGCCCAGCGTCATGCCGAACGACAAATCGCCTGTCAGGTCGATCGTGCTGTCGGTGCTGATGTTCGCCAGGTCACCCAGATCGAAGCCGAGATCGAGATCGAACTGGAAGAGCTCCAGTTCGTGTGTGAAGACGAGGTCGTAGGTCAGGACGGGGTCGTCGGTGGCATCGTCGCCGTCGTCATCGGGCGCGTAGTTCAGACCCGGGAGCACATCCGCGAGCGCCGCTGCAAAGTCCTGGGCGGTCGCAAAACGCAGCCCGCCCAGACTGATCTCTTCACTTCCGCCCAGCAGGAAGGCACCATCCGCGAGGAAGAGTTCGGTCCCTTCATCGAGTTCCGCCAATGCGAGATCAGTCACCTCGGAGAGCACACCTGTCGTGCCACTCGTCACCGTGAACGCCTGCAGATCCGCATCGTAAGCGACCGTGACATCTTCCGACGACCCCAGCGCCTCATTGATCGCGCCCTCGATCACTCCCGCGACATCATCGAGCGAGGTCACTGCCGAGAAGTCGACGCCGTTGACAACGACCGCTTCGCCGTCCACGGTGATAGCGAACATGCCGTCGGCGACCGCAGCCCACACCGCGATGTCCGTGCTCCCCGCCGACACGCTCAACGTGCCCGGCTTCTCCAACTTGTCGAGCAAGCGCTCACCAAAGGCCCCGCCGAGATCAAGCACATCGCCCAGCGTCTTGCCATTGGTGAAGGGAATCTCGGTCTGCAGAGCCGGCGATTCACGCAGGTCGTCCCAGAACTCCTGCAAGCTCTTCATTGCCCCTTGCATGGCGATGGCCGACATGTTGCGGAAGCTGAGCACCTCATCGAGGTTGTTCTCGAGGATCACCTCCGGCGCGGCATACCCGCCGTCGCCGTCCTCCACGAAGAGTTCCGGAATGCGCAGCACGAGATTCGGCGCGATACCGTCGTTGGTGTCGAACTCACCGACCTGCGCTTCGACCTCGATGTCGATGCCGAGTCGACCCGACAGGTTGAGCGACACGAGATCCCCAAACGGCGTGCTCAAGAGTTCGCGGAAGGTGAGGGTGTTGTCATCCCCCGTCTCGATATCCAGACCCACCACGCTCTCGAAGAGAGGCAGTCGCTCGTCCGGATCGACGCTTGACTCTTCACCCTGCAAGACGCCGCCGATGCCCAGGAAGCCGAGCTGGCCGGCAATGGAAACGTCGTTGGCGATGACGCGGGCATAGGCGGTGGGGTCGGCGTTGATCTGCAGGAAGAAGCCGTCGCCGATCGAAGGCAAGGCGGTGAAGTCCACGCCGAACGCCATGTCGAAACCGAAACCAGCGATCAGATCGACATCAAGCGAGGCATCCAGCGTCAGAGGAATCTCTTCCGGATCGAGACCGAGGTCCAGATCCACGCCAACGATGCGCTCGAAATTGAAGCCCCAGTTGAAAGTCAGCTCATCGGGCAAGACCGCCCCGGCGATCTCGTCATACACCGCCTTGACAACCTGCCCGACCGGCGTCTCCAGCGCCAGGTCGATCGCATCCACGACCTTGAGGAGCGCCCCCTGGATTCTGCCGCCAACGGACTCGAGGAAGGTCGTGTCAACGTCGGGGAAGAGCCCCAGGTCAAAGCCCGAAAGCGAGCCGTTGAGCGCGCTAAGGGAGAAGTCACCTCCGGACGGCCGCGACAACGACAAGCCGCCGTCATCGTCAACCTCCGCCTCAAGTTCACCGCCAAACGACAGATTGATGTGCTTGACCAGATCACTGATCGTGCGGAAACCACTCAGATCCAGATCCAGCGTGGGCATGCCGACGCCGCCGATCCGCAGATCGGGAAGATCCGGCACGCTCCGCACACCACTGCCGAAGTTAAGGCTGCTGAGAAGACTGCCCAGGCGATCCTTGAATCCACCCAGCGAGCGCGCTGCACCTGTCAGCACCCGCTCCGCAGACGAGAAGAGATCGCCAACGTCCGCGAGCAAGCCCAGGTCGACCGCCGCGAAGGACCCCGCGATTGCCTCCAAGCTGAACGTGCCGTTGCCGCTCGTGGTGTCCGTCAGGATGAGGTTGTCATCGCTGCCCACCGAGATGGAAAGTCCTTCCCCGATCTCCGTCCGCAGATAATCCGCCAGCTCACTGATCGATCCGATGCCGTCGAGGCTGAGTTCAAAGGACAGGCCGTTGTGCAGCGTGACGGAGATGTCCGGCAATCCCGGGCCGCGGCTACGAATGCCCTCGCCCTTGTTAAAGAAGGAGAAGAGCGAGCCGAACGACAGATCTGAGAAGCCGCCGAGCGTCAGGCGTTCCCCGCGTAAGATGCCGTCAACCCCCGTGCCGATGATGCCCAGATCCAGCCCGGCCAGGGAGCCGTTCAAGGCGCTAATCGAGAAGCCCCCGCCACCCCCACTCTCGTCGGTGAAGACCAGTCGGTTTCCTACACCGATCTGCACCGTGAGCAGCGAACCCACCTGGTCGGCGAAGGCGTCGACGAGCCCTTGCAACGAGGCCACGCCGCTTAAGCTGACATCGAAGGAAGAGCCATCGCCCAGCGTCAGGCGCAGGTCCGGCAAGCCGCCGCCCAGCACGCGCACACCGCCCCCATCGCGCACATTGGCGAAGAGCGAATCCAGAGCCAACTTAAAGAAGTCACCCACATCGATTTGGCCGCCGATGATCTGCCCGAGGTCGTTCCCGATGCCGAGGATGCCCAGGTTGAAGCCCGCCTGCGATTCGCCGATGGCGGAGATCTCGAAGGTCGTCGTCTGCTGGCCGTCCGGCGTCGTGTCGTAGACCGACAGCCGATTCTCCAGACCAATCTCGATCGACAGGTTGGGCGACAAACCGCTCAACAAGTCGATGATGTCGCCAATCGTCTCCGCGGGCGACAGATCAATGTCGAACACATCGCCGCTGCGCAGTTGGATATGAAGATCGGGGCCGTCGATCGTGCCAAAACCACCGCCGCGCCCAAAGTCGAGATCCGGCAGGGCCCCGGCGATCGTCTGGAACAGCTTGGCCAGGTCGGCCGGCGTCGGGTTGGGAATAGAGTCCAGGAACTCCTGCACCGGGGTGACGATCTGCTCGCGAATGAGCGGGCCGAGTTGCAGATGCTCACCGATCGACGATTCCAGAATCGGGATGTTGAACGTCATCGGCGGAGAGCTATCGACGGTGTCGCCGAACTCCGCCAGCGCGTTGAGACCGTCCAGTATCGCCTGAACCGCCTGGTCGCGAACTTCCTGGATGGGATTGAAGTCGAGTGACAACGTCAATACCGGCGCGTCGCCGCTAAAGGCGTCCGTCGCCGTGATGCGCATCATCGGGTCGCCCGGCACGTCGAAGGTGCTTACCCGTGCCTGAGCCGGCAGAAGAACATCGGCACTCCCGCTCGCCGTCAGACCCACGAGATCCGCAATCGGCGTGTCACGCAATTCACTCAACGTGAGTCGGTCGTCTGAATCGTCATCCGGATTGACGAAATCCACCTCGACCGCCGCCACCAACTTCGCCGTCGCTCCCTCCACACTCAGACTGATTAAGCCGAAGTCAGCGCCCAACGAGATCGGCCCGGACGCCTGCTGACCGACCGTGAAGCCGAACGGCCCCGCATCATAGATCTCCAGGCCCAGCACCGATGCCGCCTGGGCTGCGAACGACAGACGGCCCCCGTCAAACTGGGCTGTGATCAGGCCCGCCAGCCCCAGCGCCTGCAGCTCCGGCCCCAGCGCCTCGTTCAGATCATCCGCGAGATCCGCCCCGTCGACGTTGTCTGCCGTGTCTGTTTGGGCGATGTCGAAGCGCACCTCAAGCGGGTCGTCCGCATCGGCTGATTCAACCACCAAGGAGATCGTGGCGTCCTGTGACAACTGCCCGTCGGCCGGCGCATCAAGCTCCGCCTCAAGCTCGGTCAAGGCATCAACATCCGCTTGCAGCCGCAGCCCGCGCACCTGAATGAAGAAATCGTCCGCGGTGACGTCAGCGTCGGAGAGATCCACACCAAACGAGAACTCGAACGACAGGCTGAGCGTCAGGCGCACTTCTGCGTCCGCCTGCGCTTGCAGACCCTGCGCATCGGCCTCCGCGCCGAAGCTGATTGAGGTGTCGAACGACCGCGCTGCCGTTAGGGCCAAGTCAAAGGTAAGCTGCTCGTCCGCTTCCAGGAGTCCCGACACCGCATTCGGGTCGACCTCCAAGTCCAGCGTCTCGCTCAAGAGCGCAATCGACGAATTGAGGTCGTTCGTCAGGAACGACACGAGATCGTCAACCGTCAGGTCAGAGCCAAGCACATCGGCAATCGGTCCGCGAATCTGGTTCTCCACGATGCTGCTGAAGTCCAGCGCCTCACCGATCGACATGTCGATAATCGGCAAGCGCTGTCGCAGCGCCTCGTGTTCATCCAGTTGCCGACTGAACTCCACAAGCTGGTCAAGACCGGTGACGAGGACATTGCGCGACAACTCGTCGATCGGGCTGGCATCGAGCAAACGCCGACATTCCAGTCGTTCGAACGCAAATGCTTGTCCCGCACAGGCACGCAACTGGAGCGCCCGCACATTCCGCCTGCCGGTCCGCAATCGGACACCGTGACCCCTCACGGAGCCCCGAAACGCGGGTCGAAACCGTCGCATCGCACGTCCTCCCGTCCTTCGTCACCGAAATTCCTGAAACTAATAGAGACACTGCTTGCGTTTCAGGTCCACACGATCTTGGTGACGACGCCGACACGACTTGCAGCGCTCGCGAGCCTAGGACATCGCCCTGGCCACCGCAAGCAAGAAGCAATGGAATCAGGAACGTGGAAATACCAACAGAAGACTCAAAACCCCACAATTGGTCACCCGCGTTCGGGGGACCGGGCGGCTTGGACTACCGGAGGGCAAGCCCAGACGGCAAAGCTGTGGTGGGGTGAGGTGTTGTGTCCGCGAGGAACAAGGACGAAGATCTTGGGCAATTCGCCACCGACATCGCATGTAGGCGTCACAGAGAAAAGGCCCGCGCCAGGGCTCAAGGCCGACAAGAGGCACTGACTGCAGCTGAGCTCTGTCCAGGATACGAGGAGGGGAACCCGCGGGGAGCGGCCGCACCGTTTCGGAAGAGGATCTTGATCGTACACTGCCGATATGAAGTACCGCAGTTTCGTTATCACCATGGTGTGTGTTGGAGCCATCCTCCTGCCCACTCTTGGCGCTCGCTCTGCTCAATCCAACAACATCGTCCTCGTGCAGCCGATTGTCCTTTGCGACGATGACGATGGCGGACCGGCCCCCATGCGGCTTCAAGAAGTGGCGATCGGTCGCGCTTACAGCCGGGCCGGCGTCGACTTCTGCTTCGCTGAGCCGATTGCCTGGAACAACGCCGAGGCGCGCGATGGCAAGATCAACCTCGACCGAATCGTGACGCTGGCCTAGCAGGAGAAGGTCATCAGGGGGCAGGGCGAGATCCTTAACATGTTCTTTGTCAACTCGGTGGATGGACATCAGGGTCCCCTGGGTCGAGGCCAGCAAGGCGGGTCAATTGTCTTCGTCGCACTCTCGAAAGAGGCCCACCCCGCGATGGAGGGGTTTGTCCTAGCCCACGAAGCGGGGCACTGTCTGCGGTTGAATCACGTGGTTGATGACCCCGCGATCTCGAACGACACCATCAATCTCATGGGCGACGGACCGTTCGAGATGCGGACCGCGTCGCAGATCGAAACCGTCCTCGCCAGCCCGCTGGTGCGACCTCGGATCTGGCCTCTCACGGCGGGGGAAGCAATGCAAGCGATTCTGGATGGGACGTACGAACCGTTCTTCACGCGGATGCAGCGGGGAAAAACGGAGGCGTTCACCTGGGAGAAGCAGCGCCATGACTCGCCTGCGGCCGTGCCCGAGCGGGTCCGGGAGTTGTTCCAGGAGGCGGTGCTCGAGTGCTACGCGGATGAAAGGCGACACATCGTCGATCACTTGCACCCCAGCCTCTTCGCAGCGCTCGACACGGAGGTCTTCGGGTTTCTGCGCGCCAAGGACCATCCCAACGAGAGCGCGGCGTACCTAATGGCACGGCTGGTGGAAGGGGGCTCGCCGAAGGAGGGGAATTCGGACGACCTGATGCTCACGGCGTTCGCGCGGTGGTGTGCTGAGAATCGTGGGGCGAAGAAGGGTTCGCGCCATGTAGCATTGATGCGAATCCGATGTGATCACTGGCTGCTGGACGGTGGTCTTGGCGAGCCGCCGCGTCTCCGCGAGCGGCCTTGGCGGGTACGCAGATTCACATCCACGTTGCAGGCTGAGGTCGAGGGCGACGCGGCTCGCACCCGAGGTTCAACAGGAAGGTGTATGACTGGTAGAAGGGCGTTGCGTGCGATCGGCTGGGTGTGGTCGTGGGCACCTGGTGTGGGTTGGGCAGAGTTCGGGGCAAGCCCGCGCCCCCAAGTGGGGAGGCGTGCGTGTGTGTTGGATTAACGTATTGGAATCCCGCTCGCCAAGTCGAATCACCTCCGGAGACCTGCGCGAGAAAGCCGTGATTGGTCTTCGCTGCGTCGTGGTCAGCGGTCGACTCGATGGTCGGCGGGGTAACGCGGCGGGCTGCTGGATGTAGGTCGGCGCCGCGAGGACCGTTGAGTGTTCTCCACCGATGCCATCGGCGGCTTTGATGAGGCGAATGAACGGTTGCTGTTCATCGTTCAATCGGTCGCATCGTCCTCATCGATCGGGTCCCAGCGGACCTGAGCCTGGCCGAGGACCATGCCGGTGGCGTAGGCGAGATCGGTCTGGGAGATCTGGTAGGAGGTTAGGGCAAGGATTTCGCTGCTTTGGGCGTCGGCGAGGTTGGACTGGGCGTCGAGCACGTCGGTGCTGGTGAGCAGGCCCAAGTCGAATTGCCGCACCTCCGCGCGCAGAGTGCGCTCGGCGAGGACGACGCGCTGGCCGCTGGCCAGAACGCGCTGCCAACTGGCACGGAGATTGTCGATAGCATCCAGGACTTCCTGGCGAATCGTCGACTCGCGCGATTGCTTCGTGGCCAGACGTTGCAGGCGATTGAGGATGGCGCGGTGCACGCGGGCTTTGGCTGCTTCGTTGCCGATGGGGATCTCGCCGCGGATGCCGAGGCGCCAACTGTCGAAGCGCCGTTCGCTGATGGTGTGGAAGGCGTCGCCATAGGAATCGTCGACGGCGTTGAGACCATAGGAATATTCAAGGGCCACCAGGGGCAGAGCCTGGTTCTTCTCAAAATCAATGGTGCTGGCGTCCTGGGCGATCTGCAGTTCGATCTGCAAGAGCTCCATGCGCTGGTCCAGGGCGGTGGCGACGAGCACCGTGGGATCGAGATCGAGATTGAGTGGGTTGGGCTCGGTAGTGGTCCGTAGCATCGTCTTGCTGCTCATGGGCAGCGTCTCGCTGTTGAGCAAGCGTTTGAGTTGCCGCTGGCGATTGAGCACGCGGTTCTCGGAGATGATGATCTGTTCGAGTTGGTCGGCGACACCGGACTGCGCGCGGAGTACTTCGACTTCGGCGACTTCTTCCGCATCGACCAGGCGCTGGGCCCGCTCCAGTTGCGCCATGGCCAGTTCGTACTGCATCTGGCGCACTTCCAGTTCCTTGCGGACGGCGTAGAGCAGCCAGTACTGTCGATCGACCTCGGCGAGGATGCGCATGACTTCCAGCTTGGTTTGGGCTTCGCTCGATTGCCTCTGGTATTCGGCAATGCGGATGCCATGGGTGTTGGCGCGCAGGCCGGCCCCGCGCAGGAGGTTGTGGCTGAGCGAGAAACTCAGGTTGGCGTCGTAGGAGGGGTTGAGCGTATTGAACTGGAGATCGCGATCGTTGCGATTGAAGGGGAGGTTGACGTTTACCGTGCCGCCGGTTCGCAAGGGGATGCGGACGCCGAGGGCGCTGTTGGTGGAGTTGGCCTTGGCGCTGGTCAAGGTCGAGGAGGTTTGCTGCTCAGAGTCGGAGTAGGCCGTGGAGGCGGTGAAGACGGATTCGAAGCGGGCTTCCTCTTCGGTGATGGCGGTGGCGGCGATGGTGGGCGAGAACAGGGCGGCCTTGAGCTCGAGGTTTGATTCCAGTGCTATCAGGCGGCACTGTTCGAGGGTCAGGTCCATCTCCTCCGGTTCGGGGAGGGCGGCCTCGGCGCTCTCGCCTTCGGGGGCTGCGTACTCGTCGATGTCGAGGGTGTCGACGTTGCGCAAGCGCTCCTCGGGCGTTTCGATCGCCAGGAAACGTTCGCTGCTCCAGGGGTTGTATTTGCAGGAAACGAGGAGGCAGAGGGGGAGAAGAGCGGCAGCGCGGACGAGCGAGCGCGAGGTGGTCTGCTTCGTCCGGAGGGGTCGCGGAACGATATTATTCATGTCGGAGCGCCTCGATGGGATCGAGTCTGGCCGCTTTGATGGCGGGGAACATGCCGAAGAGAATGCCGACGAAGGCACTGAAGCCGAAAGCCATGCCGATGGCCCACATGGGGATGGCGGCGGCCTGGAGACCGCTGTCGCCGCCGCTGTTGGCGATCATGAGGGTGAACACTTCGCCGAGCAAGACGCCGACCGCGCCGCCGACGCAGCAGAGGGTGACGGCCTCGATGAGGAACTGGAAGAGCACGACCGCGGGCCGCGCCCCGACGGCCTTGCGCAGGCCGATTTCGCGGGTGCGTTCGGAGACGGAGACGAGCATGATGTTCATGATACCGATGCCGCCGACGAGCAGGCTGACGCCGACAATGCCGCCGGCGACGCCGGTCATGACGCGGGCCATTTTCTTGAAGTCCTCGACGTACTGCTCGATGAACTCCACGCCGAAGGTGTCGATGTCATCCGCCTTGAGGCCGCGCTTGTTGCGCATGTAGAACTCGATCTCAGCGCGAGCCTCTTCAGTGACTTCCGGGGATTCGGTCTGGCCGATGACGTAGATGCCGGGTTCGCGGATCTTCCAGGCGGTGGAATGGGGGATGAAGATCTCCGCCTCGGAGCGATCGCCGCCGAAAATAGCGCCGAGTTCTTTTGTCTCGACGACGCCGACGATTTGGAAGCGCCGGCCGTCGACGACCAGATATTCGCCGATCACCTTGAGGGGGAGGCGCAGCTCATCGATGGCCTTGTCGTTGATGATGCAGACTTGCCGCTTGGCTTGTTCGTCGATGGCGAGGAACTCGCGGCCCTGCACGACGGAGCGGCCCTCGATGCGGTGCCAGGCGGGGCGGATGCCGGTGGCCTGTACGCCGCTGAGCGTCTTCTGTCCGTATTGGGCGGTGGTGACGTACTCGCCCATGGGCGAGAGGCGAGCGAGGGAGGGACACTTGTCCAGCATGCCATCGACTTCCTCAAGCGTCATGCGGATGTCGAGGAAGCTGTAGCCGGCTTGCCTGGCTTCGCGGGAGTAGCGCGGAAAGACATAGACCTTGTTGGCGCCGAAGTCGGCGAACTGATCGAGCACGTAGGTTTGCAGGCCGTTGGTGGCGGCGATAACGGTGGTGACCGAGGCGACGCCGATGATGATGCCCAGCGAGGTGAGGAAGGAGCGTCCCTTGTTGACCCAGATCTGGGAGAGGGCGAGCAGAATGGATTGGGGGAGTAATCTCAGCATGAGGCGGCCTCCTCATCCTGCGTCGGGGCGCGGAAGCTCTTGTCGGGCGTTTCGCTTGCGTTCGGCGGTTCGCCGTCGACGGGATCGTCGCTGGTGACGGCCTGGCGCGCCTTGCGGGCGCTCTCGTAGGCCTTTTTAACGGCGGCGATGTGGTAGGGATCTTCGTGCGTGGGGCAATCGGAGACGATGACGCCGTCGCGCAGGCGAATGATGCGCTTGGTGTGGGCCGCCACGTCTTCTTCGTGGGTGACGATGATGATGGTCTGGCCCTCCGCGTGCAGGGCCTTGAAGAGTTCGGTGATCTCGACGGTGGTGGCGGAGTCGAGGTTGCCGGTCGGTTCATCGGCGAGCACGATGCTGGGCTCGTTGACGATGGCGCGGGCGATGGCCACGCGCTGTTTCTGACCGCCGGAGAGTTGGTTGGGCCGGTGCCGCATGCGATCGGTCAGGCCGACGCGATCGAGGGCTCTCTTGGCGAGCTTGCGGCGGCCGATCCAGGTGCGCTTGCTGTAGACGAGGGGCATGGCGACGTTGGCCAGGGCGCTGGTGCGGGGCAGCAGCTCGAAGGACTGGAAGACGAAACCGATGCGCTGGTTGCGGATCAGGGCCAGTTCCGCGGCTCCCATGCGGTCGGTGCGTTTGCCGGCGAGGTTGTAGCGACCGAGGCTGGGCTTGTCGAGGCAGCCCAGGATATTCATGAGGGTGCTCTTGCCGGAGCCCGAAGCGCCCATGATGGCGATGAACTCGTTCTCCTCAACGTCCAGATTGACACCGTTGAGAGCGCGAATCTCCTCGACGCCGACCTTGTAGATCTTGGCCAGGTTTTCAATCTCGATGATCATCAGGCGGCCTGACGTTCGGGGGCGTTGCGAGGCGTAGCAAGAGCGCTGCCATCCGTGTCCGGCTCGTCCTCGGCGATCGGATCCGACGTTTCAGTCTCCGCCGGCTCGGTGTCGGCGGGGATGTCACCTGCCGGCGTTTCCTCCGCAGCAGAGTCATCAGCAGGCTCGACCTCGCCGTCGGCGGTGGCCTCGTTATCAGCGGTGGCCGCCTCGGCTGCCGCGCCCTTCTTGGGCTTGTCATCGTCGCGCTCGTCGTGAATCTTCTGCTCGTGCTTGATCGACATGAGCGTCTTGAACGGGCCTGACACGACGATGTCGCCTTCGCTGAGGCCTTCTTCGATGATGGTGTTGATCAGGTCGCTGGGGCCGATGTCGACGGCGGTGGCGACGGCTTCGCCATCGACAAATCGATAGACGAGGGTGGCGTAGCGCTTGGAGCGGTCGATGAGTTCGCTGCTCTCGATGGTCTCGTCATCGAGTTCCTCCACCAGTCGTTCCTGCACGCACTGGGAAGGCACGGTGAGCTGGCCTTCGTGGGTGGCGACCTGGACCTCGATGTTGGAGCTGAGGCCCGAGTAGAGTTGGCGGCCCTTGGTGTCGAGAAGAATCTCGACCTCGAAGTAGCCCGTGCCGGTGTTGTCCGTGAGACGATTCAGGCCGATGTGCAGAACCCGCCCTTCGAAGACCTCGTCGGGGTAGGCATTGATGTGAACTTCGGCGATCTGGTCGACGGCGATGGGGGCGATGTCCGATTCGTCGATGCGGGCCTTGACCAACATTTCGTCGAAGTCGGCGATGTTGAGGATGACCGTGCCCAGGTTGTTCATGGTGCCCGCCACGACCGTCTCACCAACCTCAGCGTTGATGCGGACGATGGTGCCTTCGATGGGCGAGCGCAGCTTGGCGTACTTGAGCTCCTCTTCGCGCTGCTGGATGGTGGCCTGGGTGATGAGCAGGCCGTACTCGGCGGACTCGAGATCGGCCTTGAGGGCGAAGTAGTCGCGCTCGGCTTCTTCGAGCGTGGCGAGGGGCCGATCCTTGGTTTCGAAGAGTTCCTTCTGGCGACGCCAGCGGGACTGGGCGACGGTCAGTGAGGCACGCACGCCTTCCAAGCGGGCTTCCTCGCTCTTAAGGCGGGCTCGCTCCCGGGCCAGGGCGGCCATCAGGTCCTCGGCGTCGAGTTCGACGACCACATCGTTCGGCTGCACGCGGTCGCCTTCCTCAAAGGGCAGGCTCTTGACGCGGGCACTGAAGCGGGCGCTGATGTCGACATCGTGGCGGGGCTCGACGGTGCCCGGCGCGGAAACCGCTTCGGTCAGTGAGGTGCGGGAGACGGTGTGGAGTTTGACCGGCAGCCCCTTGGCTTCCTTGGACCCCCCCTGGAACTGCACGGCAAGCTGCGGACCAAGGGCGATCCCGCCACCGACCAGCACGACCACAAAAACCGACAAGATTATCAGGAATATTTTCACGGCGGCAAGGTTCCTCTCTCAGCGCCTGGATTGTTGGGATCAAACACCGTGCGGTTGCATCTTGGTCGCGTCCTGGACCAATCCCAACACCGTTTCCACTGGGGGTACGCGGGCATGGTACCGCTCGACCTTCAACTTGGGTCTTGTTAGGGCTGGTCGGTGGGATTCGTCGCCGTCGTCGGCCGATCAAGAGGGGGACAAGGCGGAATGATTCGGTTTTGACCGATGCGCGGTGGGGACGGTGTTAGACTCAGAGTGTACCGCCAAGGCCCATCGACTCGGGGCTATTCCACAGGATTCGGCCGTGGCTCCTGACGATGAGGTTGGCGTCTGCCGATTGAGTTTTGAGGGTTCGTCGGAGCTTGAGTTGAGGAGAGAACAATGGTGCTGGGTGTACGCCTGCTGGAGCTTATTGGGCTGGTCGCGCCGCTCGTGCTTGCCACCGCGATGGAGGCCTCGGAAGCCCCTCCGAGCGAGGGCCGATCGACCAGGCTGGACTTCGTTTTTGACGACGGCTTCTTCGGATCACCCGAGTTGATCTTCAACTTCCGCCGCGAGGCGGTCACCTACTCGCGAACGGGTCAGGAGCTCGCCGAGCACCTGCCGCGCTACGCCGACACACGGCTGCTGGCATCAGCCCCGATCGTGGAGAAGGTGCGGATCACCAATAATCCGACACGCCTCTTCGCCAGCGGGCTGGATCACGACGGCATCACGCCCCTGCTGGTGGTCTACGAGGCGACGGCCGGCTATCTCGACGTCTTCACGGTTGCCGGCGACGACCTGCTGCTGGCGGAGATGACTGGGGTCGGGCGAGTGCGATCGTTCCTGGAAGGCGGCGATCGACCCGATCTCATGGGCGGCACCATCCCCGGACGTGCCTATCAGCCCTATGCCGGTGCCGTCTGTCATGGCTTGATCGTCCTGGCTTGCCAGGTCTGGCAAACCGAGGAGAAGGATCGCGAGTGGGAAATCGGCGGGACAGCCCTTGCCTGCTCACAGAACCAGGGGCGGGACTGGCATTTGCTCTACAGCGAGGAGGACTATCACGTGGGGCGGCAGCGCGGCCGCGAATGGGCCCTGCAGAATTGGTGGCCAACCAACACCGACTCAACGCCACTCGAGGCCTGGTTCACCCTGACCGACTACGAGTACAACCCGGGCGCGCTGGGGGGCCGGACGTATCTGTTTCGGTCCACTCGCAGCGCCATGGAGGAGCCCTGGGAGGTTGAGCCGGTTCAGATCGTCTTTGAAGGCTCCGAGGATCTCCTCTCCCAGCACGCCCATACCGCCGCGGTGTTGCCCTTCGGGGAGACGGGGCTGCAAGTGCTCTCGGCCTACGGCGATGGGATCGATAAGAACCGCATCGTCCGCTTGACCCGCCCCGATCGTGAGTATCTTCAGCCCGGTTGGTCACCTGCCGACGATTTTCACGGCTCGCACCGGTATGAGAATACGGCGGGGGCTTTCTCGGGACGAGGCGTTCCCTCCGAGATTAGCTTCAACGAGCACCTCGGCCTGGAGGGGAATCAGTTCGTCGGCTGCGCTCCGGCGCCGGACTTGAAGGGAGTGTTGGCAGGCTCGGATCTGCGCCACGAACACATCGTCCGCATCGCGCCGGGCTCCGAGGATTCGACGCACCCCATAACATCGTTCGTCTACGGCGCTCCGCTCGCGAACGGCGAGCTCAGCGAGTGTTTCATGCTGCGTTCACCGACACCGGAGCGCGGCGGGCCGTATGTGGCGAGGTATTCGCCGCGGACGAACAGCGCGACACCTCCCGATGACAATGCCCCACGATTCCTCTATTCGCCCGACGGCGACAACTGGGGGCAAGCATGGTCGTACGCCACGTCGAACGCGAGGCCGGCGCTGCACGGCCCGCACATTTATATGGACAGCCATTCCAATTCCGGGGGCATACAGCGAGTCGGTGAACCCGCCTGGGTCACGGGGAAACCGCTCTGCGTCGGGCCGGGCGGTCTGCAGAAGTTGCACGCCAGACCGATCGCGATTCCCTCCAGCCACGCCCGGATCTCCCGCCTGGCGCGCGACGCGAACGGAGCGGTGATTCTGGATGGCGAGCCCCTGCCGATTCAGCCGCCGACCGGCGGTCCGGTCTATCACATCTGGTCCTCTCGCTATGCGGCCAGCGATTACGTTGGCTATGTCCTGCCCATGAGCACCAATACGGGGCTCGGGTCGCAGTTGGGGACGGATTCGGTGGCGGCCCGCTGGTGGGTTCTCGGGAATGATCCCAGCAAGACGGGCCGGTTGCACCTGGAACTGGTCGATCACAATGCCCCCATCCTCACCACTCGCCGGGCAGTCTTCGAATCCGTGGATCGCTGGCTGCCGCAGGTGGCGATCGGCGAGTTTCCGGTCACGGAGGATCGCTCCTTGCGCCTGCGTCTCTACGATGGGCCGAACAACGTTCCGGATCAGCAGGATCTCCTGGTGGCGTTTGATCTGCTTATCGAGGGATTGGCCTTGCCGGGGTATCCCATGCAAGCGATCGACCAATGGCAAGGCACGCTGCCCATCCTGCCGGACGAGTTCGCAGCCATCCAGGGATTCAACTGCAGCAGCGAGTGGACGATCTTCCTGGCCGTGGAGGTCCCCGACGACAGTTGGGATTCCACGGTGGAACTTCCCGTGGATCTGCCGCTGTTCACGATCTGGGGTGATGAAGAGAACTACGTGGAAGTGTTCGCCGAACTCGCCACCGACCATGTGCGTGCGGAGATTGTGCGCGACGGTGAAACGGCGACGACGCTGCGGGTCGGGAGCGCCTACTGGCTGCGCGGGTCGTCGCTGCTCATCGCTCTGAGTGACTCCGACGACGGCATGGGAATTCGGGCCTACGCCGCCGCCGCCAATAAGAGCCCGATGTACTTGTATGGCGACAACCCGCACGGCTTCAGCGCCTCCCTGGCGGTCCAGCCGACCGAGATTCGCTTTCACAGCCATCACGACACCGCCTCCGACGGGCTGGCTATCCACGTCACCCCCCTGCTCTGGTGGGGTGGCGAGGTACGGACCGACGAAGGGCTGAATGGGCCGGACATGTGCCGAGAGCTGGAGACGCTTGGATTCCTCTGGCGCTTGGCCTTGCGCGATACGGACCTGAACAAGGACGGTCAAGTCGACGGGAGCGACCTCGGTATCCTGCTGGCGACCTTCGGGCGCCTCCCTGGTGATCCAGCCTTCGACGGCCGCGGTGACATCAATCAGGACGGTACGATCGATATCTCCGATCTGGGCTTCCTGCTCGCCGACTTCAACACGTAGGGCCCCGTCCGTCCGCTTGCAGACTCTCGAACGTGTGAACGAGACGCAACCCAACTGAAGGAACCGTCTTGTCAGTGTGCGGACGCGGCCGGGCTGGCGTTGCCGAGTGGCCAGAGAGATGACGCATCGAGTCGCTATCTCCACCACGCCGCCACGGCTGCGGCTCGCCGTGTGTGTCGCACGGTGCTTACTCCGCCGTGCGCCTGCTGGTGAGGATGGCATACTCGTCTGGACGACGATCGGCGAAGATGTGGTTGCGGCGGGTGACGAACTTGTCGCGGGCCGCGGCGATCTCCACCTCGACCAGGCAGACACTCTCGATGTCGGCCGGCGCGCGCGCCAGGAGAGCGCCATCAGGCCCGCAGATGAGCGAATCGCCGGTGAAGGTCAGCTCGCCCTCTTGGCCGATCCGGTTGGCGGTGATGACGAAGACGCGGTTGCACAGGGCCTGGGCGGGGACGACGGACTGGCACTTGCCGGGCAGGACGAGGTTGGCGGGGTGGCAGATGATCTCCGCGCCCTGCAGGGCCAGCACCCGCCAGGCTTCCGGGAAGACCCAGTCGAAGCAGACAAGCATCCCCACCCGCGCTTGGGGGAGGTCAAAGATGGGGAGTCCCAGATCGCCGGGCTCGAAGATGTCCTTCTCATCCAGGAAGAGGTGCAGCTTGCGGTAAGCGCCCACGAGGCCCGCGGGGCCCAGGAGCAGGGCGGTGTTGTAGAGTCGATCACCGACGCGCTCGCAAAAGCCGGTGACGAGGTGCTGGTCGGCGGCCCGGGCTTGCTCGATGAGGGCGGCGACGAAGGGGCTGTCACGTGGATCCTCAGCGCAGGCGAGGGCGGTTGCGCGATCGGGGAAGTTGTAGCCGGAGTTGGCGAGTTCGGGCAGGACCACGAGGTCAGCATCCGCGAAGCTCGGCGCCAGGCGCTGGACCAGCGCGACATTGGCCTCCAGGTCGCCGAGCACCGGTGCGAATTGGGCGAAACCGACGTTCATGCCTGTGCTCCTATCGAGGCCGATCCAACCGCCGTCATCTTACCCGCTCGCGGACGACCTCAAGAGGTACCATGTCGAGTTTCGGAGAGTCGCTATCGCCAGATGGAGATTGCCGGTGAACGGATCCAACAAGCGCTCGACGTACAAGGCTGCGATCTTCGCGCTCGGGGCGGCCGGAGTTGTGGTCTATGCGATCTCCTCAGCGCTGGGCGCTTTCGGAGATGAAGGGAGCGGGCGCCTGGCGTTCGGGGCGGTGACCAAGGCGCATCCGTTCCTCATGGGATTCCTCAAGTTGTTCTTCCTGGGGACGCTGGGTGAACTCATCAAATTCCGCATTGCCCACGGGTCGTTCGCGGTCGACAAAATCCTGCAGCGGGCGACCGTGTGGGGCGTGTTCGGCCTCTGGTTCGCTCTGGCGTTTCCCGCCTTCGCCGCCGCGGTCGAGGGACTGGTGGCTGCGGGTTTGTGGCCCGGGCAGATCGAAGCAAGCGAGAGCGATCCGATCACAGCATTCGAGCGGCTGTGGCTGGCCTTTTCGATGAGCCTGTGGATCAACTTCCTGGGCATGTTCGCCTTCGGCATGTGCGTCACCCATGAGTACTTGAACCACCTGATCGCCAGTGGTTGGCGCTCGTGGAGCTTGATCTCGTTTGCAGACAACTCCCAACCCAGGTTCGTTCTCTCGTTTCTGCCCAAGACGTTGCTGTTCTGGATCCCGGCCCACACGTTTACGTTCGCCATGCCGCCCGAGTGGCGCGTGTTCATTGCGGCCTTGCTGGCGGTGGTGCTGGGGTTCCTGCTTAGCGTCGGTCGGCGCGGATCGGCATGACGACTTGACCAGCCCGAATTCCCCAAGGGCGAGACAGGCTCGGCTGGCGTCTTCCCGAGCCGAGTCGTTTCCATAGGGGGATGTATCTGGGGGACCGGTGGGTGTATGGCGAACTGTACGGTTGGGCGATTCTGATGCAGGGATCGGCGATCTAGACGGCGACACCGATCAAGCCGATCTTGGCGCCTTGCTTGGCAGCCACGGCCGTTGAACTGCAGGCGTGCATGCTTGTCCTTTCGTAACCATCGACTGACGGAACGCTGTTTGCGCTGGGCCAACGCTTGTGAGACTCAGAATCACACAGGCAACGGTATTTGATTATCGATTTAGCCGGAATGTAAATTGTTGCTGAGCTTCGTATTTCTCCCTCCGGACAGGAGTCTCCTCTTGGTACGGTCATGGAACAGTCATCCACCGATCGGTGCCCAACGACTGGAGCCCAACAATGCCTCGATGCATTCTCAAGACAGGCCCCGGGACAGCGCTCTCGCCGCACCGTATTGCGCTCGGAGCCGCCATTGTCTTGCAGGGCATGAGCGCCCTTGCGGAGACGCCCGAGTTTGCGCTGGCGATACAGATCAAGCGGACTTGGGCGAACTGCGGGCCAACCACGGTTCCTAGCGAGCCGACAGCATATGGAAGCAACATCAGGAGATTCAGCAGTGAATCTCAATCTGGCCTCCTTCTGTGTTGAGAGAGACCAAGGAACACGGCTTGAGACGGAGATAGAGCGATGAAGACCCGAATCCTGACCGGCACGATGCTGGCACCCATCCTGCTTTGCAGCGTCGCCGCCGCCGAGTTGGACTATTCCTGGAAGTACTACCGGCCCGGCAACACAGGCGTGCAGGGCGATTACAGCGACGCCCTGTGGATCGACCCTGACGGCCTGCCCTACATCTGCGGCTACGATCCGCACTTCGAGGAGGGCGGGTTCGCAAACTTCATTGAGGATGAGAACCGCTGGGTGAACTTCTCCAACGTTGACTACCCGGTCATCGGCGACCCGAACAACACCGGCTCTTCGCGCGTGAGCGACATCTGCCCGGACGCCAACGGGGCGCTCTGGATGGGAACCTGGTTTGGGGCGCTCTACTTCGATCCCGCGATTGGACCCGATTCGATCGTGCGCTACGACACATTCAACTCACCGTTCCCCAGCGGTCGAACCCGCGACGTGAGCGTCGCGCCGGATGGGTCTGTCTGGTTCGGCTGCTCCGGGAACGGCGGCGGACTGGCGCGCTACCTGCCGAACACGGGTGAATGGACCGTGTGGGGCTACGACGCCGCATCGGACGGCTGGCCGGGCCGAATCCTGGTCACCGCCGCCGTCGTGCAGCCCAAGCCGAACGGTGGGTATCTCGTCTGGGTTGAAGACACCTTCGGCAACGTGGTCTTCGACAGCGACACGCAACAGTTCACCTCGCTCGCCAACAACGATCAGCCGGGAGACATCAAGGGCATCCTGACCAACGACAGCTGCGATGATGCCGGGAACACTTGGATGCTCCGCTTCGTCACGCCCGGCCAGGGGTATTCGCTCGACTACCGTCGCCCGGATGGCACCTGGGTGACGCCGCCCCAGCCGTTCTCGGCCATTTACGAATTGCCTGCCTTCCGCGCCTTTGGTGACCTGCAGGCGATCCTCATCGGGGCGGACAACGACGCCTGGCACTTTGACGGGGCCACCTGGACGAACCTCGGTCACTGGCGACCCGGCGGGTTCACCTACGGCGTTGACATGGACAGCGAAGGCAACGTTTGGGTATCCGGCAACGGCGGCGCTGCCCGCCGCGATGCGGCGACCGGCGTCTGGCAACGCTATCGCCTCAGCAACACCGGGCAGATGGACAACTTCCTGCGCGACATCGCCTTCACCGACGACGGCGACGTCTTGATCACCTGCAACGGCGGGCCCGGCGTGGGCGGCATCGCCAAGTTCGACGGCGAGCGCTGGCAGCATCACAACGTTCTCACCTACGGCCTGGGCGAGGACTGGCCCTTCCCCACCGACAACGCCGATGCCATCACCTACCGCAGCTCGACCGGCAACCTCGCTTTCAACCCCATGTTCAACGGCATCCGCGAGTGGGATGGCTCGAACTACATCACCCTGGAGACCGGTTCGACCTCGGATGGCCTGGTGGAAGACTCGCAAGGCCGCCTGTGGACGGTCGGTAACTACTTCAGCCTGCGCTACCACGATGATGCCGGCTTCCACGATGTCGATATCGCCGGCTGGGGCGCCAACATCGAGCGCGATCCGGATCGTCCCGGCACGGTCTGGGCCTGCGCCAACCTCGAAGTGGTCCGCACGGACGGTGTCTACCGATACTCCCGCGAGAACGCCGACCTTCCCGAACTCAACCCGATGCATGATGTGCTGACCACGGTCGCCGCCGGCCGAGACGGTGTCGCCTGGGTGGGCAGCACCGAGGGCATCTTCCGCCTGGATGCCGACGCCGGCACGCACGAGTGGTTCCACTCAAGCAACTCCGACCTGCCCGGCGATCAGATGACGCCCCTCGTCGTCTCGCCCGATGGCATGGTGTGGTTCACCAACTTCAACAGCAACGGCATCGAGGCATCGCTCGTCTGGTTTGACGGCACGAACCACGGCACCATCACCAGGCAGCAAGGCTTGCCGCACGCCCAGATCTACGACGCCGAGGTGCGCGAGGTGCCCGGCGGCTACGAGGTCTGGATCGCCTGCGTCAGTCGGGGCATCGCCGTCTTGACGGTGTCCACGGACACCCCCGGCGATCTGGATGGCGATGGTGATGTCGACCAGGCGGATCTGGGCATCCTGCTCTCCTGCTACGGCGTCAGCGACTGCGGCGACCTCGACGGCGACGGCGACACGGATCAAGCTGACCTCGGTCTCCTGCTCGCCAACTACGGCGGCTGAGCCATCAACGATGTCGATCTGCACCGGTTCGACCGCCGCGTCGGCGCAAGCGCCTCTCTTGGGTGTCTCCCGCCCGATGCGTTGGAAGAGCACTCAAGACAGGGATTACATCTTGCCCCAGACACACAAGCCACAACGGAGACGGACAATGTACTCAACCACACGAATCAGTATTGTCACACTGGCGCTCTTAACCACCGCTACCGCTCCAGTTCTGGGCGAGGCGGTCAACGAAGATCTCAAGATTACGGCAAACGACGCGGGGCCGGAGAACGAGTTCGGCTACTCCGTCGCCATCGACGAAGGCGTCATTGCGGTGGGAGCTCGCCGGGACACCGACAACGGCCCCAACTCCGGGTCCGCGTATCTCTTCCACGCCTCCACCGGTGCGCAGCTCGCCAAACTCCTTCCCGCCGACGGCGCTGCAGGCGATGAGTTCGGCTTCTCCATCGCCATCAACGGCGGCATCGTCGCGGTGGGGGCGCTCCGCGATGACCACGACGGCGTCACCTCGGGCTCGGCGTACCTCTTTGATGCGACCACGGGTGCCCAACTCGCCAAGCTCACCCCCGACGACGGCGCTGCGGGCGATGAGTTTGGGTATTCGATCGCTATCAACGGCGGCGTCGTGGCGGTCGGGGCGAAGCGGGACGATGACAACGGCACCGATTCGGGCTCCGTGTATCTCTTTGATGCCTCCACCGGAGGTCAGATCGACAAACTCGTCGCTGACGATGGAGAGGCCAACGACAACTTCGGCGAATCCGTCGCGATGGACAGTGGTGTCCTGGCGACGGGAGCACACGGGGATTGGGACAATGGGCCGCTCTCGGGTTCGGCGTACCTCTTCGACGTCGCCACGGGCGCTCAGATTGCCAAGCTCCTCCCGGACAACGGGGCCTCGAACAACTTCTTCGGCACTGCCATCGACATCGACAACGGTCTGGTCGTCGTCGGCGCCTGGGCCAGGAGCATCTTCTTCGATCACTCCGGCGCCGCCTATGTCTTCGATATATCCACAGGATCGCAACTCGCCTACATCTTCCCGAGTGATGGCCACGACCGAGACAACTTCGGCATCTCGGTTTCCATTGACAACGGCGTCGTCGCGATCGGTTCGCACCAGGACGACGACAACGGCTTCAACTCGGGCTCCGCCTATCTCTTCGACGCCTTCACCGGCACCCAGATCGACAAACTCCTCGCCAGCGACGGGGCGACGTTTGATCTCTTTGGTTCTGCCCTTGCCATCGACAACGGCGTGGTCGTGGTTGGGGCGATTGGTGACGAAGACGGCGGCCCCGACTCCGGATCCGTGTATGTGTTCGGCGACAGTGCGCCCCTGCCCGGCGATCTCGACGGCGACGGCGATGTCGACCAGGCGGATCTCGGCATTCTGCTCTCCTGCTTTGGCACAAGCGATTGCGGCGACCTCGACGGCGACGGCGATACGGACCAAGCGGACCTCGGGGCGCTGCTCGCCAACTACGGCGGCTGAGTCGGTCGTGATGACTTGTCTGATTCAATGCGACCGCGGCGAAAGTCGCGGTTGTTTCTTTTCACCATCCGCGGGCTCGATGTGCACCAGGACGTGCGAGACGGGGGCGAGACCTTGCA
>SWCB01013629.1_pt1 | contig 33888 bp, 29 predicted proteins | sample 4692901 | NCBI WGS metagenome assembly SWCB01 (sample SAMN10267276, study PRJNA491770) | bioreactor metagenome | isolation source: DHS bioreactor inoculated with subseafloor sediment | place: Japan: off Shimokita Peninsula | collected 2006-08 | reverse complement strand
CATATACTGGAAAAAAGATATCCATCTGTTGATAGGTATCATTGAGTACTTTGATCTGTTTGGTGATTTTTTTATATAATTTATCGCGGAATTTTTCTAATGACTTTTTCCAGATAAAGGTGTATTTGTTTGCGTTCGCTTCAATCTTTGTGCCATCGATATAAAGTTTCTCTACATCTATATGTTCATCTTCAATCAAAAATTGATTGAGATCATAATAAATAGCTTCTAGATTTTTAATTAAATAGCGATCCATGAAATCTTTAATCGCTTGATGCGTTGGTTGTAGTTCGTCTATTAACCACATGATACGTAAATCATTTCTTGCTGCTTTTTCCATCGCTCTTAAACTTGTGATGTTTTCCATCTGGCAAAACAGGATCAATTTGAGCATACTGACTGGATCATAACCGATTCTTCCTCTTGGATCTCTTTCGGTTTTTAAGTACTTTTTGACCTCCAATTTTGAAAATACTTCGTCAAATGTTCTTACTTCACTATCAAATGGTATTAAAATGCCTGTAGATAGTGGTAATTTTAACTGTTTTGCGTTAAAATATACTTGATTTAATTGAGTACTTGTCATACTTCAATTATACCAAAAAACCGGGTCTTTTAGGAGACTCGGTTTTTGTTTAGGTCTGTTTTATTTATTTACAGGCCCTTTTTTTAAAATCACAAATATTTTAGTTCTATAATTGACTTTCTATACGTAATATAATATAATTTATTTACCCCTAAAAGCGCTTTCATATTTTTCGCAAGAAAAGTTTAGGTAAAATTGTAAAATTACCTATGGTTTGCTCATTGAATTTTGACGGGTATTATTATATAATACAAGTGTTGAGGTGAGCAATTTATGTATGTTTTACAAAATGCTTTTCAAACCATGAATATGGAAACGAATTTTTCGTTTTTTTCATATACAAACAGCTAAGTGCTTTTGGGATAGCCAGGAGTGCTTTTATTTTTAGTCATTAAAAAAATCACAATAAGGAGTAAGAATCAAACATGGAGATTAGATTAGAGAATTTAACAAAGGTATTTACTGATAAAACAGGTAAACAAACCAGAGCGGTAGATGACTTAACTGTTACAATTCCATCAGGCAAATTGGTTGGACTACTTGGACCTTCAGGATGTGGTAAATCTACCACTTTATTTATGATAGCAGGTCTGCATCAACCAACAGATGGGAAAATTTATTTTGGAGAGGATGACGTTACACGTCTAGCTCCTGAAAAAAGAGGGATTGGATTAGTATTCCAAAACTATGCGTTATATCCACATATGACCATTAGACAAAATATTATGTTTCCACTTGAAAATTTAAACATTAAGAAAAAGGAAGCAGACGAATTAGTTTATGAAATGGCTAAACTCGTAGGTATCGAAGATCAACTAGATAAAAAACCATCTCAACTATCTGGTGGACAACAACAAAGAGTTGCGATTGCGCGTGCCCTTGTTAAAAAACCAAGAGTGTTGTTATTAGATGAACCCCTATCAAATCTAGATGCACGCTTAAGATTACAAACTAGAGAAGAAATTAAACGTATCCAAAGAGAAACTGGTATTACGACTATCTTCGTTACACATGACCAAGAAGAAGCGATGAGCATCAGTGATCAAATGGTTGTCTTAAACTTTGGTGTTAAGCAACAAATGGATGCACCACAAGATATGTACAATAAACCAGATAATTTATTTGTTGCTAAATTCTTAGGAAACCCACCAATCAACGTGATTGAAGGCGAAGTTAAAAAAGGTAAAGTACAATTATTAGATGGTACAGTCATTGGTGAAATGAAAGTTGCTGATGGATCATACATCTTTGGTTTAAGACCTGAAGATTTTAAAGTTGATGACAACGGATTTAATGTTGATACGACTGATATTGATCATACAGGTAGAGATACAATGATTCGTTTTATGATTGGAGAAAAACAATTACGCGCTTTAGTAGATTCTGAATCTGTTGAAGGTAAGAAAACCATTAAACTTGCCGTTAAGAAAAACAAGATTCACATTTTTGATCAAGAAACAGGAAACATTCTGTCATGAAAGAGTTTATTAGAGAATTAAGATGGACATTGAGATCGAAATCACATTATATTGGTGTTAGAATCAATGACTTCTTAGAAAGAAATCACCTCAGATTTTTCGCACATTTGCCTGGTTGGTTTAAAGCAATATTCTTTTTACTACCAGCGATCGTAATTTTAGGCGTATTTACGTTTTATCCAATTTTCAATTCGTTTTTAGTCTCATTTTATTCAGGATATAACATTGTTACTGGAGAATTTGATGGGTATACATTAATCGGTAATTATGTGACTGTATTAAGTGAATCAGGATTTAGACAAGCAGTTTTAAATACTGCACTCATTGTATTTGTGAGTGTTCCGATTTCAATTATTGTTGCGTTATTTATTGCGGTAGCGATGAACTCTATCAAACCACTCAAAGGTTTTTTCCAAAATATGTTCTTCTTACCTTACGTAACCAACTCAATTGCGATTGGTTTAGTATTTGCCTTCATGTTTAAAGGGAATACAAATGATCTCTTTAACTTAGGTTTAGCAAATCAAGTTGTAACTTGGTTTGGAGGTACTCCGGTCCCTTGGGTCGGTGTTGGTGCAACTTATTGGTCAGCAATGACAGTTATCTTGATCCATGGTGTTTGGGCAGGCTTAGCGTTTAAGATTATCGTTTTCTTATCAAGTATTCAAGGTATAGATAAGCAATACTATCAAGCAGCTCAAATTGATGGTGCATCAAGAAACAAACAATTTAGAAGAATTACTGTGCCTTTGATTTCACCTATGATTTTCTACATTTTAGTTACATCTATCATCGGTGCATTTAAAACATATTCATCAATTGTAGCGATTATTGGTAGAGAGGGTATTATTACTACCGGAGCTAATGGACAAGTGAATTTAAAGACAATTGTATTCTTCATTTATGAGTATTTACAAGATGCAGGAAGAAATGGCGCGTTAAGTGAAGCTGCTGCAGCTGCAATTTTACTATTCTTGATTATTATGGTGTTTACCGTAATTCAATTACAAGTTGGTAAAAGACGCGTACATTATTGATAAAGGGAGGATATTATGAAAAAAATAACTAATGAAATTAAACGCATACAACTCATAGCTAACCTTATCGATATTGTTTATGTAATCATTGCTTTCATACTGATTGCCTATTTATTTAGTGCATTAGTCGAACCAGTAGCAATCACAGATGTGGTTGATCCAAATACAGAATATACCATTTTAGGATTTACAATCGTTCAAACAACAGTTAACTTGCTAATTGGATTACTGATTGGCTACTTGTTAGTCTTTACACCAATTGCTTTCCAAAATATGAAAAGATATTTTAGTAAAGAAGCAGTAGAAGTTGATGAATGGTCATATAGAACACAACACTTATATAGCGCAATGAGTTTATTGACATTTAATCCATTTTCAGCGGTCTTAAGATTCCATATCGGATTTATGATGAAAGATCTTGTTAAGGGATATAAATTCAAGCAAACCATGATCAATGCATGGGATAAAACAAAAGCTTTCTTATCTGGTGAAACCTTTAAAAAGGCAAAAGAGAGAAAAGAAAGAAGAGCAGCTCAATCAGAAAGTCAACAAGACTTAGAGAAAGTTAGTCAACGAGACTTTATGTTAAAGATTGTAAGACTTACAGTCACATATACATTCTTAACACTAATGGCGCTTTTCATCTTTATTCCATTTTATTGGATGATTCTTACAGCATTAAAAACAAATCTTGAATTAACGGAATCATTAAATCCAAGATTTGTCATTGGACTTGGAGAAATGCAATGGGTTAACTTTAGAATTGCAATTACAAGATTTAACTTTGGTACATACATTTGGAATACGATTGTAGTTGGTGTATTAACCATGTTAGGTACAGTAGTAACAACAATTCTAGCTGCATTCGCATTTGCAAGATTAGAGTTTAAGGGTAGAGAGTTTATATTTTCAGTACTGCTACTCACAATGATGATTCCTGGCGAGTTATATACCATTACAAACTTTGTAACAGTATCAAATCTCGGTTGGTTAAATACATTAGCAGCACTTATATTCCCATTCATGGTTAGTGTGTTTTATATTTTCTTCTTAAGACAGGCATTTAAGCAGATTCCAGATACACTTTACCAAGCAGCTCGAGTGGATGGTTGTGGAGACTTTAAATATTTAACTAGAGTTATGATTCCAATTGCTAAACCAACCATCATCACAATTATTATTTTAAGTGCTATTGGTGCATGGGATGCATACATTTGGCCACAACTAGTCGCTAATAACGAAGAAAATTGGCTAATTTCAGTGGCATTAAGAAGTACAAGCTTTACAACAGATTCTGGAGCAAGTGATGCTAGACCGATTTATAATATTCAGTTAGCAGCAACCGCTTTAGTCACTGTTCCACTTATTATTATATTCTTCTCACTTAAGAAATTCATTATTTCTGGTGTAGGAAGAAGCGGTACAAAAGGTTAAAAATATCTATCATAAGATATAGTATATAAATTTCTAGGAGGATTAGAATGAAAAAAGTATTTCTTTCAATTTTAGTTTTACTTGGTGTCTTGACACTTTCTGCATGTGCAACAAAAAGAAATCAAGCACCAACCATAACAGTTGAAAATCCTACTCAAGTGATTCAACAAGGCGATGACTTTGATCCACTTGAAGGGGTGACAGCTGAAGATGCTGAAGATGGTGATTTGACTGATCAAATCACAGTAAGTGGTTATGAAACTGGCGATAATGATGTTATCGGTACATATGCAATTACTTTATCAGTTGAAGATAGCGGTGGATTAAAAGCTACTGCAACTATTGATTTAACTGTTGAAGGTGAAACAAATGTTGAGCCACCACAATTATTTGGCGTTGTTGCTGAACAATTGTATTACATTGGTTCAGGTGACTATGATCCACTTGCTGGTGTAACTGCTCAAGCTCCAGATGGTACTGATATTACAGATACTATCGAAGTTAGTGGTGCGTATTTATTAGATACTGCTGGTACTTATACAATCAACATTAGAGTGACTTACGAAGGTGTAAGAGCTAGCCGTTCAATTTTATTAACAGTTGTAGACAGTGGTATTCCATCTGCATTAACTGATAATGTAACAATTGAATTCTGGCATGCAATGGGTGAAGATAAAGCAAACTTAATCCGTGGTTATGCTGATGAGTTCATGGATTTATATCCTAATGTTACAATCGTTATTCCAGAAGGCGCTGGTAACTATGACACATTAAAGAGTAATATGATTAATGCAATCACTGCTGGTGACTTCCCTAATATGGTTCAAGGTTATCCAGACCATGTTGCTGAATACTTAAATGGTAATGCAGTACTTAACTTAAATCCATATATTTATTCATCTGCATTCGGGTTAAACGGTGATGATGCACTTGATGATGTTATTGCTTCTTATTTAGAAGAAAATACACAATATGATGCAAATGGTACATTCTATTCACTTCCATTTAATAAATCTACAGAAGTTATGATCTATAACCAAACTGTATTTACTAAACTTGGATTAGATGTTCCTGAAACTTGGCAAGACATCGTTGATATCGCTCCACAATTAGAAGCTGAAGGTAGAGCAATTGCTAGACAAAAAGTTTTAGATGCAAATCCTGGTATGACAGAAGCAGAATTAGCAACTGAAATCGCAGCAGCTCAAGCATTAGTTGTTCCTGCAGCATATGATTCAACTGGTAATGCATTTATTACATTTGCAAGACAATTTGGTGGTGCATATACATCACTTAACTTCTCAACATTCGAAGGTGAATTCTTATGGCATGAAAATGCACAAACATTTGCTGCTATGCAGTTCTTAAAAGATAACAAAGACATTTTCACACTTCCTGAATTCTGGGATCAAGATTATGCTTCAACACCATTTGTCAACCAACAAACATTTGTTACAATTGGTTCATCTGCAGGCGTTACATATAACGTGCCAAGTAGTGGATTTGAAATTGGTGTAGCTCCAGTTCCTTATAATGAAAATATGCCGGATGAAAAAGCAGTGATTCAACAAGGTACAAATATTTCATTAATGAATACAGGTACTGCTCAAGAAAAATTAGCTTCATGGTTATTCTTAAAATACTTAATTTCTACTGAAGTAACTACACATTGGGCAATCAATACAGGTTACTTACCAGTAAGAACAAGCGCGTATGAGTCAACTGAATATCAAGACTTCTTAAACAACCCATCAACAACAAACGCTCAAGCGCGTGCAATTGCATTAGCCGCTAATGCTGCTTATCAACAATCAGGACATATGTTCTTTGATCCAGCGTTTATCGGTTCTTCAAGAGCTAGAAACCAAGTTGGTTTAGCTTTAGAACGTATTATGTTAGGTGATGGAAACATCCAAGCTGCACTTGATGAAGCTTATAATGAAGCTCAAAAAGGTGCATAATTAATTTTGGTTATAAAGGTTGCTCATTTATGGGCAACCTCATAACATAGATATTTTTAGAAGTCGTTTAGACGTCAAAAATAAACAAAAAAACGGAGGAATAAAATGAAATCTCAAAGATTTAGTTTTTCTAGAGTTTTGATGATGTTTATGTTTGCTATCTTAACATCTTTGGTTTTAGTTGCTTGTGGTGACTCAGATCAAGATTTAGTAGATGCAGCCATAGATACAGTTGGCATTACTTATGCTAGCGGTGATTCTCAAAATTCAGTTACAGAAAATTTAATTTTACCTGAGTCAATTGGTGAAGTTAGTGTTTCTTGGGCATCAGGAAACCCAGATGTTATTACTAACGCTGGTGTTGTTACAAGACCTGAAGAAGATACACAAGTTACTTTAACAGCGACATTAACTTTAGGTGATGCTGAAGCTACAGTACCATTTACAGTTACAGTTATTGCTGCTGAAGTTGTTATCGATCCACTTGATGCGCTTGCTGCTATTGAAATTACTGGTGATACAGTAGAAAAAGTTGGTTCTGTTTATGAAACAACTTCTGACATTGTACTTCCTGCAACTTCAATGGGATTAGCGATTACTTGGCAAACTTCAAATGCTAATTATGTAGCACTTGATGGTTCAGTTACTAGACCAGCATTTGGTGTAGCTGACCAAGTTGTTACTTTAACAGCAACAATTGATGGTGAAGAAGCTCAATTCTTAGTTAAAGTTTTAGCATTTACTGAAAAACCAGTATCACAAATCTTAGATGAAGCTAAAGTTGCTTTATTATTAGATGGTGTTGATGGTGGTGTTGCAACTGACATCTCATTACCAGCAACAGTAGGTAGTGAAGGCGTTACAGTAACATGGTCATCAAGCAATACTGATGTGATTGCTAATGATGGTACAGTAACAAGACCTGCTATGGGTTCTGACGATGTTACAGTTACATTAACAGCAACTTTATCATTAAATAACGAATCAGTTACAAAAGAATTTGAAATCTTAGTCTTAGCAAATGTTGAACCAACATTATATGCTAGCGTTGCTGATGTACTTGCAAATGCAGAAGCTGGCGAGTTCATCTTAGTAGAAGACGTTACAGTATTTGGTATGACTTCAGATACTTACTTCTTTGGCGATGGCACTGGCGTATTAGCTGTATATGGTAGTTCACAAGAAGTGACTGCTGGTATGGTTTACGACATTTATGGTTTATATGATATTTACTTTGGATCTCCACAATTTAATGCAACTTCAGATGAAACAATGCCAACTGTTGCTACTCCATCTGATGGTGCTGTTACAGTACTTACTCCAGAAGTAGTTACAGATGTTGATGCATTTGTTCCAGATACTGCACCTTCTTACAGTGCAAGTAATTTATTTGAATATAAATATCTAGAAATCACTGCTAAAGTTAGAATTCAAGGCGACGGTAACTACGATACATTCTTTGTAAATCCAGATTATGATGGAGCTGACATCAATTCAGACGCAAACTCTCCTCATACAACAAACGCATTCATGATTTACTACCGTTCAAATAAAGCTGCATTTAATGCTTATGATGGAAAAGTTGTTACATTTAATGCATTCTTATATTCTTACCGTTCAGATAGAACAATCTTTACAGTTGTATTCTTAGGTGAAGAAGCTGACATCGAATATTCTGCAACTGATGCTGAAGCTGTAGCAATGGCTAAAGAAGCATTAGCTCCAATGTTTGAATATGAATATATCGAAGCGGAAACACTTGACCTACCTACAACAACAGAACTTGGTGTTACCATTGAATGGGCTACTACATCTACATTAGTTGATGTATTAACTGGCGCATTAACAATGCCTGCTACTGGTCAAGAAGCTGTTACATTAACTGCTACACTAACTCGTGGTACTGAATCAGATACATTCACAGTAACATTTGATGCTGGTGAACTTCCAAATAGCACTATTTTAGAAGCTATTCAACTTGGAACAGGTCACTTAGTAGAAATCACTGGTGTTGTTACATCAGCTGAATATCAAAACACTTATTTCATCCAAGATGAAACAGGTGGTATTGCAATTTACTCAAGTTGGGGCGATTTAGAAACATTCTTACAAACTAACTATGGTAAAGAAGTTACAATTATTGGTGAAAGAGCTGTTTATAGAGGCTTAATCCAATTATCAAATATTAAATCTTTTGAATTAGTTGGCGATCCTGCTGCACCTATTGCTGCAGTAAACGTTGACGAACACGGATTAGATGCATCTTCACTTGAACCATTCCAAGGTCAATTAGTTGAACTTACTGGTTTAATCGTTGTTGGTGTTGATTCAGATAGCTATGGTAATGTTTATATTGACTTACTTGATGGCGTTTCTGGAGAAGAAATTTCTATGAAGTGGGATTCAAGAGTTACATTATCAACTGCTGCTCAAGCTGTACTTGATGCAATCGCTGTTGCAGATGTATTAGATATCGTTAATCCACTTGCTTGGAATAATGATCCATATCTATACTTTACTGATACAACAATGATTACTGAAGGTACATTAACTGATGCTGCTGCAGTAGCTGCTACAAAAGCTACTTTAGAAGTTGACGTTGATCAACCAGTTGTTGCTGATGAAACATTAACATTATTAGATGCTTATCTAGGCACAACAATCACTTGGGCTTCTGACAATACTGCAGTTATTACTGACGCTGGTGTTGTTACAGTTCCTGCTGATATGAAACAAGTAACAGTTACTTTAACTGCTACAATCACTAAAGGCACTGAAACAGATACAGTAACATTCGAAATTTTAGTTGGTGATATCTTAACAGTTGCTGCTGTTCAAGCTTTAGAAGATGATGTAGAACTTAAGGTTCAAGGTGTTGTCGTTGCAGACGAATACTATAGAACTTATTTCATTCAAGATGCTACAGGTGGTATCGCTGTTTATACAAGTGATTCTGATCTTCAAGCAATCTTTGAAGCTAACGTTGGTAAAGAAGTTATCGTTACAGGCGCACGTGATACATATAATGGGTTAAGACAAGTTGCTCCAACAGCTGTTGAAGCTTTAACTACTGGTACACTTCCAGCTGCTACAAATGTTGATGCTGTTGCATTAAACGCTGTAGATATGCTTATGTATCAAGGTATGTTAGTTGAATTTACTAACCTTTATGTAACTAACGTTTCTTCAGACCAATATGGTAATATTACAGTTTATTTCATTAGACCAGTAAGCGGTGAAACAGTTGCTATGCGTTGGGATTCAAGAGGTGCATTAACAACTGCTGCTGAAACTGCACTTAACGATGTAGTTGCTGGCGATGTATTAAACGTACAAACAGTATTAGCTTGGTATAACGGACCACAAATGTATTACACAAGTTCAACAGTATTAACTGACGGTGTGTTAGATGATGCTGCTAAAGTTGCATTAGATGCAATGGATTTAGAAGTTGTTGAAGAAATTACTGAAGCAACTACATTAACATTACCTGCAACAGGTGCTCAAGGTTCAACAATCGTTTGGACTTCATCTGATGATGCAGTAATCAACTCAGCTGATGGTGTTGTTACACTTCCAGCAAGCGGACAAGTAACAGTTACTTTAACTGCTACAGTCACTTTAAACTTAGAAGAAGTCGAAGTTATGTTTGAAGTATTAGTAGGCGTACCAGAAACACCAGTTTCTGGTGCCCTAGACTTATTCTTCTCAGAATATATCGAAGGGTCTTCAAGCAATAAAGCATTAGAAATCTTTAATGGAACTGGCGCAGATGTTGATTTATCAATTTACTCAATTAATCAATATTCAAATGGCGCTTCAACTCCAAATAATACACTAGCACTAACTGGAACATTAGCTAATGGCGATGTATATGTTATTTATAACTCATCAGCAGTTGCTGCTATTTCAGATGAAGGCGATATTACATCATCAGTTACATTCTTTAATGGTGATGATGCAGTTGAACTTCTTAAAAATGGTGTAGTTATTGATGTATTTGGTGTTGTTGGAGAAGATCCAGGCTCAGCATGGACTGTTGGTACAGGCGATACTGCCGATAATACACTAGTTCGTGCAGAATCAGTTATCGGACCTAACACTACATTTACTCCTGAAGAATGGGTTGTATATGATGTTGATACATTTATGTATTTAGGCTCACATACAATGGTAGTTCCTCCTCAACCAGATTTATTCATTTCTGAATATATTGAAGGATCATCAAGTAATAAAGCATTAGAAATTTATAATCCAACTGGAGCAGATGTAGATTTAACTCCTTATTCATTAGCATTATATTCAAATGGTAGTGCAGAAGCATCACAAACATATGATATGACAGGTACATTAGCAGCTGGCGATGTGTTTGTTATCGCAAATTCAAGTGCTGTTCAAGCTATCTTAGATGTTGCAGATGTTAATTTTGCTTATCCAAGTGTTCCAAACTGGAATGGCGATGATGCAGTTGCATTATTAAAAGATGGTGTTGTTATTGATGTTATTGGTGTTATCGGTGTTGATCCAGGTTCATCATGGACAGTAGGCACTGGTTCTACAGCAAATTATACATTAGTACGTGATGCAGCAATCACTATGCCAAATGCTACATTTACTGAAACTGAATGGGTTGTACATCCAGAAGATACATTTAGCAATTTAGGTTCTCATACAGTATCATAATTTTTATTGACATTTAGATTTTGATATAAAGTGGTTTCGTTTCTTAACGGAACCACTTTTTTTCTTGGTTTTTTATAAAAACCAGATTTTAAAATCCTTCACATAAATATAGGATTAAACCCCTTATTGTGATATAATATTTAATGCACACTAACTTTAGGAGATGTATGATTATGATAAAAAAAATAGTAGTATTAGTTGTAGCAATCTTGTCTTTATTAACGGTTGCTGCATGTCAAGAAGATGAAGGATTAACCCTCCCAGATTTAACAGGAAAATCAAAACAAGAAGTAGTAAATATTATGTCTGGATTAGGATTACAAACATCTATTGAAGATGTCATTAATATTGATATAACAGAAGGAACTTTTGTTTCTTATGGAGAAGGATTTGAAGCTGGTCAAGCAGTTGAACCAGGTACACAAGTTGTTGTTCAGTTTGCGAAATTTGCCAATGTACTTCCAGATTTAACTGGGAAAACACAATCTCAAATATATGCAAGCTTCCAAAAGTTTCCAACACTTATTATAGAAATCCAAACCATTGAAACAAACGATGTTGCAGAAGGTTTATTTGTTCAATATGAAGATGGTTTAGAAGCTGGAGATATCGTAAATAATAATAGCGAAATTGTTGTTTATATAGCAGAAGAACTCATTATTCCAGAAACTGGACTTATCATATCTAAGTATTATGAAGGCTCTGATGATTCTAAGATGATCGAACTTTATAATACGACAGAAGAAGCCATCGACTTAGGAAATTTTTCATTAACTATTTATAAAAGACTGGTTACTGAAACTCAAGAAATAGAAATTCCACTTACAGGAACAATAGCAGCTGGCGAAACATTCATTATTGCAAGTTCAGCAAGTAGTGCTGAAATATTGTTGCTGGCAGATATGGAATCACAAGATTTAGTATTTATTGGTAGAGAAGCTATAGCACTTACCTATTATAATGGTGAAAATACAGATGTCTTTGGAACAATCGGTTCAGGCTTACTTTATGCAAATGACAGAACATTTGTCAGACACATGTTTGTTTCTGAAGCTAAGTCCACGTTTGAACTTTCCCAGTGGGGAGTTTATGCAGTTGATAACTTTGAAATGTTTGGTTCACATCCAGTTTCTTACCCAGATACATTTGTATTAGAAGATATTTATAAAGCATTAGATTATTATACACAACCAGGTGGCGTAGTAGAAGTTGAATACATTTGGAATAATGATGGTGACACAGCATACTTTACACCAGGTTTTGAAGATAATGATCGCGTTAGATTTATTGGTATTGATACACTTGAAACAGGATCAGGTACACTAGCAACTGATGCTAAAAACTATGTAGCAAGTTTATTAGAAAATGCAGAACATGTTTATATTCAACATGATCCAGTATCAGGTATTAGAGATACTTATCAAAGACATTTAGGTTTAGTTTGGGCAGACGACATTTTAGTCAATTATATGGTTGTTAAAATGGGATATTCTCAAAATAACTATTCAGATCCTACACAAGCTTTAGTGTTTAATGGTATTTCACTTGATCAATGGTTTAAAAATGCAGAAGCTTATGCTCAAGAAAACGAATTAGGTATGTGGAAATAATCCTATGAAAATAGTAAATCGTATTATATATGGGTTGATTGTTGCTGTAGGGTTAATGCTAGTTGCAACCATCACCGATGAATACTATAGATCTAGAGAAGTTTTAGCAATCACCGAAGAAACCTTAGCAAATGAAACATATACAGATTTTATATCATCAGCTTACTTTAATGAAACACCAGTTTTCGAAGAAACATTAACTATAGATGACAATGAGTATCTTGTACTGGTTTATAATGCAGCACACATCACTGAAGCAAATGATGAGCTTTTAGCAATTGAGGGATTTCAATTTTTAATGGTTCAAAAAAGTGGGACACATTTACCAGAGTTTTTTGATGTAAAAATCCAATCAGGTGAAGATTTTGAGGTTATATATACAGGATTTAATTTATATAATCAAGGTTTATATGCCATCTTTCATCCAGATACACAAGGATCTTTAATCATGAGAAGACAGTTTACAGAAGATGATGTATTTCAAGATATCGACCAAATCGTATTTGAAAAAGATGGAGAAGTTTTATTAACACTAGATATTGACTTAACTGAAGATATGCTTACAGTAGGTGCACTATTACAATCTTATGTAGACACAAACAACGAAGTGCCTACAGTAGATATTGAAGGTGTTACTTATAAAGAACCTTTAGTTATTGATGTTCAAAACTTAGTCATTAGAAATGTGATTATCTACTTAGTAGTTGTCGTCATTGGGTATGTTTTAATCTTTATGAGAAAGAAGAAGACATTAGGCAAAGACCAAGCAACTGAAGGCTTAAAGCAAGATATTGAAAGATTACAAAATGATAAAAAAAGCGATGAATAATCGCTTTTTTAATCCATATATGATATACTATTATAATCTGTAAAAGAAAGGAATTAACATGAATATTAAACACGAAATAAAGCGCATGATAGAATCTTATCACACGATTATTATTCACAGACACCAAAGGCCAGATATGGATGCTATTGGCTCACAATATGGACTTTCTTTATTACTTAAAGAAAATTATCCTAACAAAGAAATATATGTTGTTGGTGATTTAAATGATATGAGTTATTTAGCAAAAATGGATGATATTAAAGATGATGTTTATCAAGATAGTTTAGCAATTATCACAGATGTCTCAGTCACGAGAATGATTTCAGATGGTAGATATCAATTAGCTAAGGATATTATCATTATTGATCATCATCAAAATGATACGGATGTATCAAATGTATCCATTTTCTATAAAGATCCATCATTTGCATCAGCAGCTGAAATGATTGTTGATTTAGCTAGAACTTTTGAGTATAAAATCACCTCTGAAGCTGCCACTTACCTTTATGGAGGTATGGTCACTGATACAGGTAGATTTTTATATATGGCTAATCCATCGCAAACCTTTGAATTAGCGTCATACATTAATCAATTTCAACCAGATACACAATCATTTTATGATTATATATACACAGAACCTCTAAAGAAAAGAAAGACCAAACAGTTATTTCAAAACTTTGAACTCACTGAAAACAATGTTGCTTATCGTAAAAATGATCGATCAGTTATTGAAGAAAGTGGTTTAGATTTTCAAAGTATCTCAAGAGGTATGGTTAATCAAATGGCTGGAATCATAGAAGTACCTATTTGGGTAAATTTCACTGAAGATGTTGAAAATAACGTTATTGTAGGTGAGTTTAGATCAAGAGGTATTACAATTGTAGATATCGCTAAGAAATACGGTGGTGGCGGGCATAACAATGCTTGTGGTGCGAGTTTAAAAGATTGGGATGAAGTAGAATTAGTATTAAAAGATTTTGATGAAAGGGCGAAGAACTATGCAAAAAATACTAAATAAAATTAAAGAATATGAGACGATAATCATCCACGGACACAAACGTCCAGATGGAGATTGTTATGGAGCACAATTTGGATTAAAAGATATTATTAAATCATCTTTTCCACAAAAGGAGGTCTACGTTGTTGGACAAACATCAGACTTTGTTGATTATGTAGGTAAGGTAGACACAATTACTGATGATAAATATGTGGATGCACTTGTGATTGTTGTGGATACAGCAACAGCAGAACGCATCAGTGATCCGAGATATAATATGGGAAAATATTTAATTAAAATTGACCATCATATTGCAGTGGATAATTATGGTGACTTAAGATGGGTTCAAACAAATTTCCCATCATGTGCTCAAATGATTGCTTATTTTTATTACACATATCAAAATGAGTTAAAATTATCTAAAGAAGGTGCAATCGCACTTTATACAGGTATCGTTACTGATACAGGTAGATTTAGATATAGAGGTGTTTCGAATATTACACATCAACTTGCAGGTATGTTATTATCTAAAGGTGTAGATGTGGAATATATCGACTCAAAATTAAGCAGAGATACATTAGAAATGGCGGCACTTAAAGGTTATGTCTACTCTAATTTTGAAACCGCTAATGGTTTTATCTATTTAAAAATGACAAGAGATATTATTGAAAAATATAATGTTTCAGATGAACAAGCAGCATCTGTTGTTAATTTATTATCAGGTATTGATGGTTTTCCTGTATGGGCATTATTCATTGAATATCCAAATGAAATTAGAATTAGACTAAGATCAAATGGACCAACAATCAATGAATTAGCTAACCAATATGGTGGTGGCGGACACGCGAAGGCAGCAGGATGTAGATTAGAAAATTGGGATCAATTAAACGATTTTATCAAAGACTGTGAAGCAGTTGTTAAAGATTACAACGAAGAGGCTTAACATATGATTCAAGAGTGTCAAACGATTATCGTTGAAAATCCTAAAGCACCACTTTTAGAGATAGAAAAAAGTTTGGTAACTACATATAAAAAAGATATCTTTAGACCTTTTGTAAAAACAATAAATGAATATAACCTTGTAGAACCAGGTGATAGGATTGCTGTTGGTATATCAGGTGGTAAAGATAGCTTAATTCTTGCTAAACTATTTCAAGAACTAAAAAAACATAATAAAATACCATTTGAAGTTGTCTTCTTATCAATGGATCCGGGATTTAGAGATGTCAATCGCGAACTCTTAGAAAATAACTGTAAATATCTAAATATTCCACTTGAGATTAGGCATTCGGAAATATTTAAAGTTGTTGGAAAAATTGCTAAAGAAAATCCATGCTATATGTGTGCAAGAATGAGAAGAGGATTCTTATATAACGCAGCAAAAGAGCTAGGATGTAATAAACTAGCACTTGGACATCATTTCGATGATGTCATTGAAACAACCTTACTTAATATGTTTTACGGTGGACAGTTTAAAACTATGGTTCCTAAAATTAAGGCAGATAATTTTGAGGATATAGAGCTCATCAGACCGATGATGCTGGTCAAAGAAAAAGATATTATCAGATGGATTAAAAAAAGTGGTATACAATCGATGAATTGCGGTTGTACTGTTGTTGCAGAAAAGACAAGTTCTAAACGAAGAGAAATCAAAGAGTTGATCGATAATCTAAGAAAAATCAATCCAGATATTGATCAATCCATTTACACAGCAGCAACTAATGTCAATGTCGATGCCATTTTAGGTTATGTAAAAAATAATGAAAAAATACATTTTAACCAGATTTACGAAGAAAGGGAGAAAAAATCATGATATTAGATTTAAATTTGTCATTAGAAGAAATATTAGTAAAAATCATGTTGCCTTTAGTACTTACATATTTAATATCAGCATTTGTAGGCTTAGAAAGACAAAATGTTGGTAAAGCAGCAGGGTTATCATCACACATTTTAGTTGCTATGGGATCAGCAGGCATTGCAATCATGCAAAGACTTATGTTTGAGTATCAAGTAGGACTAGCTCAAGGTGGATTAAACATCGGCCCAGAACAACAAAGAGTCATTGCACAAGTCGTTACTGGTATTGGTTTTGTCGGTGCAGGTGTAATCATCAAAGACCAAGCGCACGTTGTTAAAGGTATTACAACAGCCGCAACCATTTGGGTAACTGCAATGGTTGGTTTAATCTTAGGTAGTGGATATATATTAGTAGGAACCATCTTAGGATTATTTATGGTTATTTTAGTACTTGTTAGAGATATTGTTAGAGGATTTAATCCATTTAAACCTCAGGCAAAACAAGAAAAACCCGAAAGTGAAAGTGAAAATAAATCATGAATTTAGAAAACATAGCTGCAATAGCTACAGCCTTTGGGACTGCAGGCATTTCAGTTATTAGAATTTCAGGTGACACTGCAATTTTAGAATTCAATAAAATATTTAAAGGAAAAGATTTAACAAAAGTTAAATCCCACACCGTCCATTATGGTCATGTCTTAAATGAAGATGAATCCATATTAGACGAAGTAATGGTTACAGTGATGAAAGCTCCCAGATCTTTTACTGCTGAAAATACAGTTGAAGTATCTACACATGGGGGTATTTTAATCACGCAAAAAGTTTTGGATCGAATTTTAGATATGAATATTAGATTAGCTGAACCAGGGGAGTTTAGTGAGCGCGCATATCTTAATGGTAGAATCGATTTAGTTGAAGCTGAATCCATCATGGATTTGATTCATGCTAAAAGTGAAAAAGCATTAAGAATTGCAAACTTAGGTGTTCAAAAAGAAACATCTAGACTCATTAGAAATCTACGTTCAAAACTATTAACAATCATTGCACAAATAGAAGTTAACATTGATTATCCAGAATACGATGATGCAATCATCATGAGCAAAGAAATTATTAAACCAAAGACAGAAGCATTAATTATTGAGATTAATGATTTACTAAGAGAATCAGAGAAAAACCAACTCATTAGAGATGGTGTAAAAACAGCTATAGTCGGTAAACCAAATGTTGGAAAATCTAGTTTACTCAATGCTTTATTAAATGAAGAAAAAGCGATTGTAACTGATATAGAAGGTACAACTAGAGATACGATTGAAGCATACATTAATGTTAGTGGAGTAACTCTGAAACTCATAGATACTGCAGGGATTAGAGAGACCGAAGATGTTGTAGAGAAAATTGGTGTAAAGCGCTCTAAAAAAGCAATTTCTGAAGCTGAACTTGTACTTCTAGTATTAGATCAAAGTAAAGCAATTTCAAAAGAAGATAAAGACTTGCTTGATTTAACCATAGACAAGAAAAGGTTAATTATTGCGAATAAATCGGATTTACCGAAAGCTTTACAATTAGAAGAAGTATTACCAATATCAACCTTAACCAAAGAAGGATTAAAAGATTTGGAAAAAGCTATTTTAAAACTGCTATCATTAGAAGATATCGATTCTAGAGATTTTAATTACTTATCAAACGTTAGACATATACAAAAAGTTAAGGAAGCTAGAGCATCTTTACAAAACGTTTTAACATCAATTGATCTTGATATGCCAGTTGATGTTTATGCAATCGATTTAACTCAAGCATGGAAGTCACTAGGTGAAATATTAGGCGAGTATTATCAAGATGATTTATTAAACGAATTATTCTCGAAATTTTGCTTAGGAAAATAACCTATTAACATATCATATATGTTATAATAAAAAAGATAGAAAGGGTGGATGAATTTATGGCATATGTAGCATTATATAGAGCGTACAGACCGAAATCTTTTGAAGAAGTTGCTGGTCAAAAAGTCATTATCAAAACATTACAAAATGCACTTATGCATGATAAGATTCAACATGCCTATCTTTTTAGCGGTCCAAGAGGGACTGGGAAAACCTCTATTGCAAAAATATTTGCGAAAGCTGTAAACTGTTTATCTCCTGTACATGGAAGCCCATGTAATAAGTGCGATGTCTGTAAAGGCATTGATCGTGGAGATATCCCTGATGTCATAGAAATTGATGCTGCATCAAATAACGGTGTCGATGAAATTAGAGAACTTAGAGATAAAGTTAAATACATGCCATCAGTTGGCAAGTTTAAAGTTTATATTATAGATGAAGTTCATATGTTAACAACAGGTGCGTTTAATGCACTTTTAAAAACATTAGAAGAACCACCAAAACATGTGATATTTATTTTAGCGACTACGGAAGTTCATAAAATCCCACCAACGATTTTATCAAGATGTCAACGTTTTGATTTTAAAAATATTGAAACTAGGGACATGGTTGAAAAACTAAATGAAATTGTTGGCAAAGAACAAATATCAATCACTGAAGATGCAGTGGTTGCGATTGCTGAAAATGCTGAAGGTGGATTAAGAGATGCGATTAGCTTATTAGACCAAGCGATATCTTATGCAGATGAAGAAATCACTGAAGAAGATGTCCATCAAGTCTCTGGATCAGTTTCAAGAACTGCACTTAAAGAAATATTGCTAGCAATTGTCAATAAAGAAGTTTCAAAAGCGATTGTTATTTTAAAAGACTTAATTGCAGAAGGCAAAGAAATTAGCAGAATTGTTACAGATTTAATTTTGGCACTTAGAGATATATTATTAGAAAAAACAATGAAGGTAGACTTGCCTAAATATTCAGATTTACTTAGTGTATTTCCAATTGAGAAAATCTATTATTATTTAGAAGTCTTAAATAAATTATCTCAAGACATTAAATGGACACATCAAAAGCGTGCATATGTTGAATTAGCTTTAATTAAAATGATGGAGCATCAAACAATTAAACAAATTGATTTTGAAGCGACTATTTTAGATTTAAAGGCATCTATTCAAGATTTGAAGGAACAATCAAAGACACAAGTTAGAACTGTTCAAACGCCCCATTTAGAGCCTTTGGTGACGATAAAAGATGTTGAGAAAATATTAAATCATGGCGATAAGGATAAAAAACAAACACTTCAAAAAGGATGGCCTTATCTTAAGGATTATCCTAAAGATCATTTAAAAATGGCTGCATATTTACTTTATCAAGGCACACTCGAAGCTGTTTCTGATGAAATGCTCATTGTCTATGATGATCTAAATATGTGTAAACAGATGTATGATCCAGAAGTTTATGAACAAGTTCTAGAAATCATCAATAACAAAAATGATTTAATTAAAGGATTTTATGCAATATTAAAATCTGATTGGCTTGTCATTAAAGAAATTTATACGGATTTGTGGCACAAGGGACAAAAGAAACCAAAATTACCGCCACATGATTTAAAACTATATAAAGATTTAAAAGAAGAAAAAAGATCATCAGAAACACTTAATTTAGCAAAAGAGTATTTTGGTGAAAAAGTAAAAGTGAAGGAGCAATAATATGAATCCAAATATGTTAAACAAACTTAAAAAAATTCAAAAACAAATGATGGAAGCACAAGAAGCTTTAGAAAGAAAAGAATTTTTCGGTAAAGCTAGTGGTGTTACAGTGATTATGCAAGGCACAAGACAAGTGATTGATGTTCAAATCAACCCTGAAGTCTTAGAAGAAGTTGATTTACTTCAAGATGCAATTTTATTAGCTGTAAATGATGCATTAAAACAAATCGATAAAGAACAAGAAGAAACAATGGGCCAATTTACTGGTGGCATGGGTGGTTTTGGATTCTAATGATTCCGAAAATTTTACAGAAAATCATGGATGATTTTCAAAAATTACCAGGGATTGGTGAAAAAACCGCTGAACGATTAGCTTTATTCTTAGTTTCTGATATGGATGATGAACAAATCATATCGTTTAGTGATCATTTAAAGAGACTAAAATCAGAAATAAAGACATGTCCTGTTTGCCATATGCTAACTGATCGTGATTTATGCGATGTCTGCGCTGATGAAACAAGAGATCAAAACCAGATTATGGTGGTTGCGGATGCTAAAGATGTATTTATTTTAGAAAAAATGAACAGCTATCAAGGTGTCTACCATGTCTTAGGTGGTCTCATAGATTTTTCAAGAGGTATTACGGATAAAGATTTAAACATTGATTCTTTATCAGAGCGTATGAAACATGCTCATGAAATGATTATTGCGACCAATGGAACTGTAGAAGGGGAAATGACTGCAAAATTTTTGAAATCTTTGTATGAAAGTGATACATTAAAGATTACAAGACTCGCATCAGGTCTACCTGTTGGAGCTGACTTAAAGTATGCAGATGAGTTAACTTTAAGCAAGGCTGTTGAAAACAGAATGAAATATTAGGAGGTCTGTCCATGTTAAATTTCTCATTATGGGATACAATTAAAGGATTTCTTCTAAATCTATATGACAAATTTAATTCATTTTTACAAGACACACTAGATATAGATGGGAAATTAATTAGCTTGTATCAAGAATTTATTGTACCATTGCCTGAAATTATTAAAATTGTTGGTATTGTATTCTTGGGTATTATTATTGTCTTAGGAGTATTATCATTTGTGAAAAAAATGTTGAAATTATTCGTTGTTTTAGCAGTTATTTTGGCAATTGTACTCATTTTAACTAGATTATCATAGAAATAACTTGCAAAATAAGGATGAATCGTTTACAATATATACGGTTTTAGGAGGCAAAAATGAACGATAAATTAAAATCAATGTCAATGATCGATATTGTTGAGCATTTGTTAAAAGAAAATAGCGAGCCTATTTCAATACATGACATCATCAAACAGATTAAAGAAATTAAGAATGTTTCAGATGATGATGTAGATCGCTTAACACAACTTTATATGGATATTACACAAAGTGCTAAGTTCGTATATGTGGGCGAAGATAAATGGGACTTGAAAGAAAGAAACTTGGAAATGTGGGATAAAGACGGCTATGCCTTTGTCACACCTGAAGAAGAGGAAGAAGACGTTGAAGAAGACTTAGACTTCACCGAATTTGACATCGAAGACATCGAAGAAAAAGAAGAAGAAAAAGATGATGACGATGATGAAGATGAAGAAGAGGAAGAAGACGAAGAAATCAAGGAAGAAAAAGCATATATTGATGTAGAATTACCAATCAAATCAACCGATGAAGATGATGCAGATGATGATCTTGAAATCGAGTTTGATAATGATTATGATGAAGATGATTATAACGAAATCATGGATGACTACGAAGATATGTATGACGAAGATTAATCAATGAGCGTGTGCTTAGCACGCTCTTTTTATCCTATTAAAAGAAAGGAATGATAATATGCCAAGTTTAGTTGAATGGATTGGATATATTGCAAGTTTAATTGTTTTAATATCTTTAGTGATGAGTAGTGTGAAAAGACTTCGATGGATAAATTTAACAGGATCATTAATTTTTGCGATTTATGGGGTATTAATTAGTTCTTATCCTGTTGCAATCATGAATTTAGGTATTGTCTTAGTAAATACATACTATTTATATCAAATTTACAGTAAAAAAGATTTATTTGAATTGATTCCAATTCAAGATCATGCATACTTTGAACACTTCATAGATGTATATAAAAAAGATATGTCTGAATTTATTAATTTATCTCATGACATTAATCAAAAAGGATTAATTAAGTTTTTTGTATATAGAAACGCAGTACCTGCAGGATTATTTATCGGAAAACCTATGACAGATGATAAATTAGATATTTGGGTGGATTATACAACACCAATGTATCGTGATTTTAAAATTGCTGAATATATCTATACAAAGAAAAAACAAGTTTTTATTGATCAAGGGTATAAAACATTATTTACAAAACCAGGTCATGAAAAACATAATAAATATCTTGAAAAGATGGGTTTTGTTTTAACAACCTATAAAGATGAGCCGTATTATTCTAAAGAAATATAAAAATATGATTGTATGATGTTTTTGTTTTTGATATAATAAACAAGGGCACACCAAAGAGTCTCCTAAATGAGGGGACTCTTTTATATTTTTTAGGAGGATAAGAAATGGCTAAATATATATTTGTAACAGGTGGGGTTGTTTCAAGCTTAGGTAAGGGGATAACAGCTTCTGCAATCGGACAATTATTAAAGAGTAGAGGACTTAAAGTTTTCATGCAAAAATTTGATCCATACATCAATGTAGATCCAGGAACGATGAGTCCACTTCAACATGGAGAGGTTTTTGTGACCGATGATGGTGCAGAAACGGATTTAGATTTAGGTCATTATGAAAGATTTATTGATGAGAACTTAAATAAGCATTCAAGTATAACAACTGGTAAGATTTATCAATCTGTACTAAAAAGAGAACGTCGTGGCGATTATTTAGGTGCAACCGTTCAGGTGATTCCCCATATTACTGACCAAATAAAAAAGAAATTAAAAGATGTCGCAAAACATACAAATCCAGATGTTGTGATCACTGAAATTGGTGGCACAGTTGGTGATATCGAGTCTTTACCTTTTTTAGAAGCCATTAGACAAGCTAGACACGATTTTGGTTTTAGCAATACTTTATATATCCACAATACATTAGTACCATATTTAAAAGCAGCAAATGAAATCAAAACAAAACCAACACAACATAGTGTTAAGGAACTGATGAGTTTGGGGATACATCCAGATATTATTGTTTTAAGAAGTGAAAAACCGATTGAGCAAGATGTTAAGGATAAGATTGCGTTATTTTGTGATGTAGATGAACATGCTGTGTTTGAGTCACTTGATGTCGATGTGCTTTATGAAGTGATCACAAAGATGCATGAACAACATATTGATGATTGGATTTTAAAACATTTTGGATACGATCAATTAGAACCTGCTGATGTCAAACCTTGGTATGAGTTAGTAGATCGTATCAAACATCTTGAAGGTAAAATTACCATTGGTTTAGTGGGTAAATATGTTAAACTTCATGATGCTTATTTATCAGTTTCAGAGAGTTTAAAACACGCAGGATATTTCCATAAAAAACATGTTGAAATTAAATGGATTGATGCTGAAGAAGTTGATGAATCAAACATTGAAAAACATGTGAAGGATTGTGATGGTATTTTAGTTCCAGGTGGATTTGGCCATCGCGCAACAAAAGGAAAAATCGCCGCAATCACTTATGCTAGAAAAAATAATATTCCATTTTTTGGTATTTGTTATGGCATGCAACTTGCAGTCATAGAGTATGCTCAAAATGTGTTAAATTTAGTAGGTGCGAACTCAACTGAAATCGATGAAAAAACACCACATCCTGTCATCTCACTGCAAAGAGGAAGAGAAACAGACGAAGACTTAGGTGGAACATTAAGACTTGGTTTATATGACTGTGATTTAAAGAAACATACAAAAACATATGATGCATATGAAGCAAACGTCATTAAGGAAAGACACCGTCATCGTTATGAGTTTAATAACAAATATTTAGATGTATTTGAACAAAGTGATATGATGATTTCAGGGTTTAATAAAGACTATCATTTAGTTGAAATCGTTGAACTAAAAAACCATCCATGGTTTATTGCAGTTCAGTTTCATCCAGAGTTTTTATCAAGACCTTTAAGACCTCATCCACTGTTTAGAGATTTTATTGGTGCATCTATTAAAAATAGTTTAAAAAAATATGGTTTTGACAAACGTTTACACAACGGTTATCGATTGTAATAAGTAGGTAATTGTAATATAATATAAGTGATAAAAATTCAAGGAGGAATATAAAATGTTAGTATCAGCAAGAGAAATGTTAATTAAAGCACACAAAGAAGGTTATGGTGTTGCTCAAATTAATATTAATAATTTAGAATGGACAAAAACAGTTTTACAAACAGTTAACGAGTTAAAATCTCCAGTAATCTTAGGTGTATCAGAAGGTGCAGCTAAATACATGGGTGGTTTTAAAACAGTTATGGCTATGGTTAAAGCATTAGATGAATTCTACAATGTAACTGTACCAGTTGCAGTACATTTAGATCATGGAACATATGAAGGAGCATTCAAAGCTTTAGAAGCTGGCTTTACTTCAATTATGTTTGATGGTTCTCATTATGACTTTGAAGAAAACTTAGCTAAGACTAAAGAAGTTGTAGCTGCATGTCATGCAAAAGGTGTATCAGTTGAAGCAGAAGTTGGTTCAATTGGTGGTGAAGAAGATGGCGTTATCGGAGCAGGAGAAATTGCTGATCCAGAAGAATGTCGTCAAATCGCAGAAACAGGCGTAGATATGTTTGCTGCAGGTATTGGTAATATCCATGGTAAATATCCAGAAAACTGGAAAGGTTTAAATTTTGAAGTCTTAAAACAAGTTCAAGAAGTTACTGGTGGTATTCCTTTAGTACTTCATGGTGGAACTGGTATTCCAGCTGATCAAGTTAAAAAAGCAATTTCTTTAGGTGTTTCAAAAATTAATGTAAACACTGAATTACAGTTAGCTTTCGCAGATGCTACTCGTAAGTATATCGAAGCTGGTAAAGATTTAGAAGGTAAAGGATTCGATCCAAGAAAATTACTTGCTCCAGGTTGCGATGCAATGAAGAAAGTAGTTACAGAAAAAGTTGAAATGTTTGGATCAAAAAACAAAGCATAGTATTGTTGAGGTGAAATCATGCGTGACGAATTAAAGTATCATGAGTATGCAAATTGGAAAATTGAAAACCATGATTTATTAAAATATTTGACTGAAAACAATTCCGATTTAATGATACGTTTTAAACACGTTTTAGATGTCACTGATTATCTTTATGACAAACTGATTGACGAACCTAATTTTTCGGAGGATGAAGATCAAATATTTGAAACAGGATTTTATTACCTGTTTGATCAAATTGAAACGATTACTGAATTATTAAAACCATATCAAAATGATTATAAATCATTAGAACTAAGAGCTAAAGATATTAATTTACTTTTAGCAGCAATTGATTTTCAAAATGAACTTGCTAGCGCTGATGATTATGATGAAAGTGATATGGCTGATTTAATCGATTTTGAAGAAGAACTCACAAAAATACTTCAAAATAAAGAAGAAGTATCTGAAGATATGTTTGAAAAACTTGACCATATGACTTATGAAATATTTAACAAAATGGATGTTGAATATTTTCCAGTTAATGATATTTTCTTAGAAATCGCTGATGAATTAGGAATTTTATAAAAGAGAAGGAACTTTTTAGTTCCTTTTTTGTTATAATATTTATACGATATTTCATTTGGAGGGGACTATGAAAAAGATAATTAGCATATTTGTTATAATTTCAACTGCGGTTTTAATGGTAGGTTGCGGAGAAAATCAAGGGGAATTTCCAGAGATTAATGAAAATGAAGAAGTTTTTATGACCACTGAAGAACTAGAAAATGTTCTTACTTCCATTGAGAACCAAACACAGTCATTAGACACAATGTTATTATCAATGAACTTGGATATTTCGGTTATAGAAGAATATATGGACATATGGACATTTACAAAAATAGCAGAAAACACAGCAGACATAAATATTCAATCAAAGACATACATTTCTTTATCAGACGACATTAAAAAAGTTCAAATAATATCAAAAAATGTGATTGATGGTTTAATAAAAAGTACAGATTTTGAAGATTCGTCTCTAAATGAGGAACAAAGAGTAACTGGAACATTTGATACATATTTTACAGATCAATATTTGTATTATAACGCAGATTTAAAAGGCGGATCTATGTTTATTGATAATGGTAAGTATCAAATGAATGTTGCCATTACACAATCAATATGGGATGACTTTTTTGTTAATACTGATGACACATTTGATGGTTTTACTAACATCGATTTTAATGCACTAGCTCATATAGATAACAAGAAAATGCTCAATGCTTTGTATGCCTCTGAGATGATCAAAGTCTATCAAAATAAAAATAAGACAACGATTGTTTTGGATACAAAGAAGAATGATCTATTAGATCACGCATATCAGCTACTGAATGGTATGTATGATACTTCAGCCTGGACTACTTCAGATTTTAATAATCATAAAATAAACAATTTTGAGATTCCACTTGACATGTTTGAGTTCATAGAATCTAAGATCGCATTTGTCATAGAAGATAATCAAATCACAAAAATAGGTTGTCAGGTTTATGCATATATAATGGATAATGGTGTAAAAATAGAAATATCCGGAACGTTTGTGTTTGATATGCTTGTTGATATGCCTAAGATGCCAAATGATTTAGATGAGTATGAACTGACCGAAATTCCGTTAAATTTATTTTAGAAATCCAAAACATATAGTTCCTTTTTTGTTATAATATATATACGATACTCAATATGGAGGGAAAAAATGAGAAAAATTATTAGTATGTTAGTTTTGTTTGCTGCTGTAGTATTACTGGTAGGTTGTGGTGAAGGTCAAGGTGATTTTCCTGAAATCAACGAAAATAATCAAGTAGAAATGTCAGCTGAAGAAGTGACAACGCTTTTATCAGCAGTTAATATGGAAACAGAAACTGAAGAAGCAATGATGTTATCCATTGACTTAGAAATTTCTGCAGTCAATGAAATGATGGATTTTTGGTCAAACACTAAGTTTGCAGAAACAAGTATAGATGGTACAATTTCATCAAAAACATATATGTTCATGCATGATGATATTACTGAAGTAAAAATGTTATCTGAAAATGAGATTGATTTAAATGTGAGCACTACATATGTTAATGATAGTTCATTAGATGAAGAAGAATCTTTAAAAGGATCTTTAAATGCTTATTTTACAGATCAATACTTGTATTATGAGGCAGATTTAGAAAGTAGCACAGAAGTGTTAGATAACGGTAAGTATAAGATGAATCTAGGTATTACACAAACTATGTGGGATGAATTATTTACTAATCCTGAAGATTTACTTGATGATTATGTGGATGCTGGAATTGATATAGACCAAGCAATATCAGATAGCGAAATGATTGCTGTTATGCTTGATGCAGAGATGTTAAAAGTTTACCAAAGTGGTGGAGAAACTACAGTTTATATTGATATCACAAAACAAGGTATCTTAGATCATGCGTATGATATGTTAGATGCAATGTATGATACTACAAATTGGTCAAATGATGATTATGTTGAAAATAAAATTAATGAGTTTGAAATGCCACTTGAAATGTTTACAGCGTTTGAATTAGAAGTTGCATTCGTCATTGAAGATGACAAGATGACTAAAATGGGATATCAGTTTAATATTTCTGGTGAAGAAGATGGCATGAGTATTGATATAACTGGAACTATGGTATTTGACATGTTTGTTGAAATGCCTAAGATGCCAAATGATTTAGATGATTACGAGCTCACGGAATTCCCATTAGGTATGTTTTAATTATTAGATCAAAGATTAGAAGATTTCTTCTAATCTTTTTTTTCATAATTGGGGAAAACTTTGTTATGATAGTAATAGGTGATGAAATGACGAAAATAGTTTTCTTTGGTGACAGTGTTACTGAAGCACACAGACAATTGAAAAACGATAAAGACCTTGGTCAAGGTTTTGTTTTTTCGCTTCAAAATATATTTAGACATATTAGTTTTTATAACAAAGGTATTGGTGGACAACGGATTAAAGATTTACTCATGAGAGTAAATGAAGATGTTATATCAGTAGATCCAGATCTATGTTTCATTTGGATTGGAGTCAATGATGCATGGTTACCTTATTTATTAGGATTTGAATCAACATTTGATACATTTTCAAAAGATTACACTAAACTAATCAAGCAAATTATGGATGCACATAAAAAGACTAAAATCGTTTTGATTAAACCATTTGTACTTCCTATTGGACAAGTTACTTTAGATATTCTTCAAGATGTTGATAAATATAGAACATATGTAGATGATATTGCAAAAGCATATCATTTAGATGTAATTGATATTAAGAATGATATTGAAAAACAGCTTGTTTTAATGTCAGGAGAACATTTATTTTATGATGGTATTCATCCGACTCCAGAAGGATATCAAGTGATTACAGATGTTTTAAAACAATACTTAGAAGGAAAAAACTTATGATATATCATACAATCATCATCGGTGGTGGACCTGCTGGATTGATGGCAGCCAACGTATTAGAAAAAAATAACATAAATTATTTACTTCTGGAAAAAAACGAGAAGTGTGGGAAGAAACTTTTATTAACAGGTGGTAGAAGATGTAATGTAACCAATCACCTTTCGATTAGAGATTTCATTGATACACTAACATTTAAACATAAACGTTTTTTATATAGCGCACTCACTCAGTTCAGCGGACAAGATGTGATTCGGTTTTTTGACTTACATGGATTAAGACTTGTTTTAGAAAACAATTTTAAATATTTTCCTGAAACAGAAAAAAGCTTAAGTGTTTTAGAAGCGCTCATTAAAGATATAAAACCAAATCATATCAAATACCAACAAGCGGTTAAAGAACTACATCAAGAAGAAGATATATTTAAAGTGGTTACAAAAACAGATGTTTTTTATGCAAAGCATGTTGTGGTTGCAACCGGTTCAAATAGCTTCCCTTCAACTGGAAGTAGTGGGGATGGACTTTGTTTTGCAAAACACTTAAACATCAATTATTTTCCATTCACACCAGCTGAGACACATATCTACTCCTCACAAATTACTTCATCCTTTAAAGCTTTACAGGGTGTATCACTACCTCAAAGAGTTGTTACGATTAAAAAGCAGAAAACCTCTTATCAAGGAGATTTACTGTTTACTCATTTTGGATTAAGTGGTCCGGTAATCATGCACTTATCTGAGTTTATATATGCTGATATCCAAGAACATGGATCATCATTATTAACATTCTCTTTTGTAGAAAAAACAAAAGAAGAGATATTAGAACACATACAATCAGATAGCTCTTCATATGTACATAAACAACTAGAATCATTTACTACTAAAAAGATTATAGATGTTATTTTTGAAACATTAAGTATAGAAAAAAAGAAAATGGCAGAAACTAAAAAACAAGATTTAAACCGTTTATTAGATATGCTTACAGCTTTTGAAGTTGTTATAGATAAAGTTGAAGATAAAGAAAAGGCATATGTGAATAAAGGTGGTATAGATACGAAAGTTTTAGATCCTAAATCTATGGAAGTTAAAGCTATAAAGCATTTGTATTTTATTGGTGAAGTTACTGATCTTCATGGACCTATTGGTGGTTATAATATTACCATTGCATTATCAACTGGACATCTTGCGGCATCACATATTATTAACCATACATGAAAAATTTTTTTCAAATGTGATAAAAGCCAATATTCGATAAAAGACGGATTGTTTTTTTACATGTTTACATGTAAGATAACTGTGAAAGCAGGGTGATGATATGGAGTCATTTAAATACAATAAAAATCCAAAACTAAGCACACCTTTAGATCCCAATTTCAAGCCAGCCATACTTGCGATAGAAGCTTTTGAAGAAGCAGTTAAGCAAACAGAAGATTATGAAAAAATCACAATTGGGCTCAAAAGAAGTGATCAAGATATTTCGGTATATGATACTGTAGTATTTGGTGCATCAAATGCGCAAATAAATCAAAATGAGTTTTATGTTGAACGTTTAATTAAATCATTACTATGGACAAAAGGTGGATATCAAATACTATTTAAAGGTCCTATAGCATTAGGAGATTTTATAATAAAAACTTTTTCAAAACAAGGACTTAGAACATTTGATGTATTATTCATGGAACGTATCTATGAACATCCATTTGAAGTAGTTATCTTAGGTAAAAATGATAAACTTGAAGAAATCGAGCAAGCTAAAGCTATAGGTAAACACTTAGACGGTTATCGTATTGGCTTTGATGCAGGTGGTTCTGATAGAAAAGTATCAGCTGTTGTTAATGGTAAAGCCATATTTAGTGAAGAAGTGATATGGCATCCTAAAACAAATAGTGATCCTATGTATCATATTAACGGTATTAAAGATTCTATCTTAAGAGCAGCATCTAAGATGGAACGTGTTGATGGTATTGGTGTTTCTAGTGCAGGTGTTTATATTGATAATCAAGCAAAAGTTGCATCACTTTTTAGACAAGTACCAGATGACTTATATGAAAAACATATTAAGAACATTTATATTGATATCGCAAAAGACATGGGCGATATTCCTATTGAAGTTGCAAACGATGGAGATGTTACAGCTTTAGCGGGTGCAATGAGTTTAGATGATAATGAAGTATTAGGTATAGCAATGGGTACTTCACAAGCTGCAGGATATGTTGATCAAAAAGGACATATTACTGGATGGTTAAACGAGTTATGTTTTGTTCCTGTGGATTTTAATAAAGATGCTCAAATTGATGAATGGTCTGGGGATTACGGATGTGGTGTCAGCTACTTTTCACAAGATGCTGTCATTAAATTAGCACCACATGCACAAATTGATTTTGATGAAGGTTTATCACCAGCAGAAAAATTAAAAGTCGTTCAGAATTTAGCAGAAGATCTTCATAAAGGAGCACTTGAGATTTTTAGAACCATTGGTATTTACTTGGGATACGGTCTAGGATTTTATCAAAAGTTTTATCCAATGAAACACGTTTTAATCTTAGGAAGAGTAACTTCAGGTATTGGTGGAGACTTAATTATTAAGTGGGCTAAAGAAGTATTGAAACAAGAGTTTAAAGAGTTGCATCAAACAATCAATTTACAACTACCAGATGAAAAATCAAGACGTGTTGGGCAATCGATTGCAGCAGCAAGTCTTCCAAAAATAAAGTGAAAGAAGTGGGAAAATGAAATTATTAAAACTAACCGCAGAATATTTTGTATTTGATGGAAAACCAGTAGAAGAAGCGATTAACCGTACAACGTATATGTCAATCGCAGCGCATCAAGATGATATTGAGATCATGGCTTATGATGGTATTTTAAAATGCTTTAACCAACCTGAAGAGTGGTTCTTCGGAGTAGTTGTAACCAACGGATCTGGCAGTGCTAGAGATGGAGAGTATAAAAACTATACAGACGAAGATATGATTGCAATTAGAAAACTTGAACAAAAAAAAGCAGCATTTATTGGTGAGTTTGGAGCACTTGCATTACTTGATCATCCAAGTAAAGAAGTTAAAAATCCTAAAAATACTGAGATTGTTGATGAGATGCTTATGCTATTAAATCACGCAAAACCTAAAGTTTTATACACCCATAATCTAGCAGACAAACATGATACTCATATCGGTGTAACAACAAAAGTAATTAGAGCTTTAAGAAAGATGGATAAAAAGAATCGTCCAGAAAAAGTTTATGGATGTGAGGTGTGGAGAAATCTTGATTGGATGGTTGATAAAGAGAAGGTTAGCTTTGATGTGAGTGGTCATCCGAATTTAGCTGCAAGTTTAGTTGAAGTATTTGACTCCCAAATTGTCGGTGGTAAGCGTTATGATTTAGCTGCACTCGGCAGAAGACTTGCAAATGCAACATTTAGTGAATCACATTTTGTTGATAAATCAAATGCTGTAAGCTTAGCAATGGATTTGACACCTCTTATTATAAATGATGAATTAGATATTACGACATATGTTTTAGAATATATTGAACGCTTTAAAAAAGATGTTCAAGATAGGATTTCAAAAATGCTTTAACTGGTCATATATCACTTTTTTAGATAATAAATGGTATAATTTAAGCATACTTTAATATGTGAAAAAATATCTAGGGGTGAATCTATGAGTTTTATCAAAAAGCTAATTAATGCAAGAGAAAACTTGAGTATATCTGAAAAAGTTATATTGGACTATATCATGAATCACAAAATTGCAATATCTGATTTTAATGTTGAAAGAATCGCTGATGAAACATACACATCTGCCTCTTCAGTAGTCAGAATGTGCAAAAAATTAGGATTTTCTGGGTTTAAAGACTTTAAGATTGATTATATCTTAGCAAAATCTAAAACAGAGTTAATCAAAAAACAAGTCTTCTCTAGTGAATTTATTGAGGGTGAGGAACCTATAAGTTTATCAATAATTAAGCAGCACATACAAGCATTAAAAGCAACATCAGCTATTTTCGATCAAGAAAAAATAAAGAATATTGCCAAAATAATCATGAATGCAAAAAAAATTTTGGTATTTGGTAAAGGGAACTCATATTTGGTCAGTAAAGACTTAGAATTAAAACTAAAAATGCTTGGTAGGTCTTGTGTAGCAAATGATGAATTTCATAATCAAATGATTGATCAGACGTTCATGAGCGATAAAGATTTGGTTATTTTGATTTCAAATTCTGGCAGAACCAAAGAATTAATAAGCGCAGCATTACTTGCAAAAGAACAAAAAATAACACTTGTTGTTATTACAAGTGAACCCAATTCATTACTTGCAGAGTTATCTGATTATGTAGTAATCACATATAAATCAAAAGATGCATTTAACGATGAGGAATCAAGTTCACGCATATCACAACTATGCATGATCGATGCCATAAATGCTGAGTGCATACTTTATAATCATCAAGATGCTTCAAATAAAGAAAAAAGGATTTATGAAATTTTTAAAAAATATGTAAGATAGATAGGAATAAAAGAATGCAGATTATTAAAACAAAAAGTTATATAGAAATTTGTCAAAAAGCAAGTGAAATTCTTGTTGAACAATTGAAACAAAAACCAAAATCAGTTTTAGGATTAGCAACCGGTTCTACCCCGATCGGTCTTTATCAAAAATTGATAGAAGCATACCAACAAAATGACATTAGTTTTAAAGGTGTTATTAGTTATAACTTAGACGAATATATCGGTATCGATAGAAATCATCCACAAAGTTACTATCAGTACATGTATAAAAACTTGTTTTCAAAAGTAGATATGAAAGATGAACATATCCATATACCAAATAACGATATCTCAAAAATCGATCAGCAAGCTGGAGCGTATAATAAAGATCTTAAAAAGCATACAATCGATATTCAAATATTAGGTATTGGAAGTAATGGACATATTGGTTTTAATGAACCAGGTACACCTTTTGGAAATGAGACATTTATCGTTGAATTAGATGAACAAACTCGAAAAGATAACATGAGATTTTTTAATAACATCGATGAAGTTCCAAAATATGCGATTACAATGGGTATAAAAAATATCATGAGAAGTAAACAAATCATTCTTATGGCAAGTGGTAAAGAAAAAGCTAATGCAATTTACAAAATGGTGCATGGAGAAGTCACTGAAGAAATGCCTGCATCGATATTACAGCTTCATCCAAATGTTGTCGTAATTGTAGATCAACAAGCAGGAAGTAAAATATAAAAAAAAGGCCCTTTAAAAAATAATGTGGCGAACACAAAATAGGGCTATAAAA